>JADMIO010828166.1_pt1 | contig 96394 bp, 91 predicted proteins | sample 8958161 | NCBI WGS metagenome assembly JADMIO01 (sample SAMN16585339, study PRJNA669376) | soil metagenome | isolation source: Crop rotation soil | place: USA: Cullars Rotation, Alabama | collected 2011
GGCCGCGACTTCAAGTCACGTGAATTCCAAGCTTCGGATCCCACTGTGCTGGAAAGCCGTCGAGGACGGCATCCGCAATTTCATCGACTGGTACCGTGGCTATTACGGCAAGTAACCGTAATGTCGCCTGCAATCTTTTAGAGACTGACCATGCCGATCTACGAATACGTATGCAGCGAATGCGGCAGCGAGACCGAGAAGCTGCAGCGGCTGAGTGATGCACCGCTCTCGGAATGCCCCAGCTGCGGCAAGCCGGCGCTGGTGCGCAAGATATCGGCGGCCGGCTTTCGCCTGAAGGGCGCCGGCTGGTATGAAACCGACTTCAAGCAGTCCGGCAAGAAGAACCTGTCGGGCGAGGCATCCGCGCCCAAGGACAGCAAGCCCGCAGAATCGAAGTCCGACGGCGGTAGCACGGCTGCCAAGAGCGAAACCAAGGCAGCCGACAAGCCTGCTGCTGCGCCAAAGGAATCCGGCACCAAGAAACCGGGCCCCGGAAACGGGAGTGCCAGCGCGGCATGATGCGCCGCTGGTTTTTCGCAGGCCTGATGGTGCTGGTGCCCCTTGGCGTCACCCTGTTTGTTGTTGAATTCCTCATAGGTCTGCTGGACCGGAGCCTGCTGCTCCTTCCTGCCGGCTGGCGTCCGGACACGTTGCTGGGTTACCGCATTCCCGGGCTGTGGGGTCTGATACTCACCCTGGCGATTATTTTTGGTGTTGGCTTCCTTGCCGACAATATTTTTGGCGCGCGCGTGGTGCGCTGGGCGGAATCCATGCTGGCGCGGGTGCCGCTGGTACGCTCGGTCTATACCGGCACCAAGAAGCTGGCCGACATGGTGCTGGGCGAGGGTGGCACCTCCTTCAGGCAGGTGATCCTGGTCGAGTATCCGCGGCAGGGCTTATGGACTATCGGCTTCATTACCGGTGCGCCGCTGCAGGAGGCCCGCGCCAGGACCGGCCGCGAACTGGTGACGGCCTTCGTGCCAACGACTCCCAATCCCACCTCGGGATTCATCATCCTGGTGCCGAAGGAGGACGTCATCGCGCTGGACATGTCCATTGAGGATGCCATGCGCATGGTCATCTCCCTGGGCGTGGTCACGCCGGAAGCCACGTCTTCCCCGTATAATTCCCTTGTTCCACCCGGGCGCCAGCCTTAGAATCGCGCTCTTTTCACGGTTCGATACCACCGTCCAAGCCACCGGCAGTTCCCATGCGCAGCCATTATTGCGGCCAAGTGACCGAGTCCCTGAACGGGCAGACCGTAACGCTCGCCGGTTGGGTCAACCGCCGCCGCGACCATGGCGGTGTCATCTTCATCGACCTGCGCGACCGTTCGGGGCTGGTGCAGCTGGTATTCGACCCGGATCGTGCGGAAATCTTCGCACTGGCTGAGCGCCTGCGCAGTGAATTCGTGATCCGCGTCACCGGCAAGGTGCGCCCACGCCCGGAAGGCACCACCAATTCCAAGATACCGACCGGAATGGTCGAGGTGCTCGGCCAGGAACTCGAGATCCTCAACCGTGCCGAAACGCCGCCGTTCCAGCTCGACGATGACAATGTCGCCGAGGAAACGCGCCTGCGTTACCGCTATATCGACCTGCGCAAGCCGCACATGCAGCAGCAGCTGATGCTGCGCGCATGCGTTGTGTCCAGCCTGCGCCGCGCGCTGGAAGACCAGGGCTTCATCGACGTTGAAACGCCGATCCTCACCCGCGCCACTCCCGAGGGTGCTCGCGATTACCTGGTGCCCAGCCGCACGCATCCCGGCCACTTCTTCGCGCTGCCGCAGTCGCCGCAGCTGTTCAAGCAATTACTCATGATGGCGGGCCTGGACCGCTACTACCAGATCGCGCGCTGCTTCCGCGACGAGGACCTGCGCGCCGACCGCCAGCCCGAGTTCACCCAGCTCGACATCGAGACCTCGTTCCTCGACGAAGACCAGATCATGGGCATTGTCGAAACCATGATCCGTCGCCTGTTCAAGGAGACGCTGGACGTCGCACTGGCCGATCCTTTCCCGCGCATGACCTATGCGGAGGCCATGCGCCGCTATGGCTCGGACAAGCCCGACCTGCGCATTCCTCTCGAGATGGTCGACGTCGCCGACCTTGTCGCCGGCTGCGAATTCAAGGTCTTTGCCGGTCCGGCTGCCGATCCGAAGGGCAGGGTGGCGGTGCTGCGCGTGCCCGCAGGCGGCGATCTCAGCCGTTCCGTCATCGACGACTACACCGACTTCGTCAAGCAGTTCGGCGCCAAGGGTCTGGCCTATATCAAGGTCACCAGCGTTTCGCAGGGCCGTGACGGCCTGCAGTCACCGATCCTCAAATTCCTGTCTGACGCCGCCATCCAGGGCATCCTCGAGCGCAGTGGCGCGGCTGACGGCGACCTGCTGTTCTTTGGTGCAGACAACGGCCGCATCGTCAGCGACGCGCTCGGCGCGTTGCGCCTTCGCATCGGTCGCGACCGCGGCCTGGTCGAAGCCGGCTGGCGTCCGCTGTGGGTCGTGGACTTCCCGATGTTCGAATGGGACGACAAGGCCGGCCCGGACAACATCAAGGGCCGCTGGCAGGCACTGCACCATCCCTTCACCGCCCCGCGCGTGGATTCGCCGGAGTCGCTGGTGGCAAATCCCGGCGAAGCGGTCTCGCGCGCCTACGACATGGTGCTCAACGGTACCGAGGTCGGCGGCGGTTCAATCCGTATCCACCGCAACGAACTGCAGAAAATCGTGTTCGACATCCTCGGCATCAGCCCCGAGGAGGCGCAGGAGAAGTTCGGCTTCCTGCTTGAGGCGCTGCAGTACGGCTGCCCGCCACATGGCGGCCTGGCCTTCGGCATCGATCGCCTGGTCATGCTGATGTGTGGAGCGGCTTCCATCCGCGACGTGATCGCCTTCCCGAAGACCCAGAGCGCGCATTGCCCGCTCACCGATGCACCGGGAACGGTGGCGCCGCAGCAGTTGCGCGAGCTCGGCATCCGGCTCAAGCAGACCCAGCAGGACAGCTAGTCCGGTAGCCTGGCGCAGGCAACCAAGGGGCCGGCTGCGGGTCGAAAGGCCTATGTTATTATCGATGCCTGTTATTGGTACCCAGTTGGTAACGGCAATTCCTGCCAGTTTTCCGTTTGAGCCGATCACTCATCGCGAGTAAGCACTGCATGTCACGCAAAGGCCTGTCCGCCCTCCGCCCGGTTTATGGTCCATGGCTTGCGCCTGCTGCGGTGCTGGTAGCCGCCCTTGTTTCGGGCTGCGATGTCGGCAACGGCAATACGCTGAGGTCGCTGAAAATCAGCGACACGGCGATCAATTCATTCCAGTGCTTCAATTCCCAGCTCGCGCTCATCGGTACCTTTGACGACGGCGGCCAGGAAAACGACACCCTGCGGGCGGAATGGAAGTCCTCCAACCCGAATATCGTGCGTGTCAGTAATGGGGACGAAGTCACTCCTGCCGGGCTGACCCTGCCGAAAGGCATCCTTTCACCGGTCGCCCTCGGCGGCCCGGTGACCATCAGTGCGAGCTTTGTCGGCCTCAGCACGAGCGTGCAGGTCAATGTATTGCCCGCCAAGCTGGAGATCACGCCGGTTGTTCACCATATTGCCGAAGGCACGGGCTTGCAGCTGCTTGCCACCGGCGTGCTCGGCGTTCCCGGTTCACAGTCACTGCTGTCCGCCAACAATATCGTGCTGTGGGATGTGCGTGACGTGAACGGCAATGTCATCACCGACACCAACCTGGCAAGTATCAGCACCATCGGGCTGCTGGCCACGGGCAATAACGGGCTGACCGCGGGGTCCACCATTCCGCTGAAGATCACCGCAACAACTGATATTGCCGGCTGCAACGCGCCGCTGGGCAATGTTACCGCTGACGTCACCATACACAATGAGTCGCTGGCTTCCCTCACGCCCGCGCCCGCCAGCCTCAGTGTTGCGCCGGGCACCAGCAAGGTCATCAGTGTCACCGGCAATTTCAGTAATGGCTTTGTGCAGGACCTCACTACCCAGATCAAGACCCAGTACACCAACGACACGACCAATGTAGGCGTCGGCCTTTTCGGCCTGTTCGGCACCAACGTACTGACGGCGCTGACGGCCGGTTCCGCAAGCCTGCCCATCAAGTTCGACCAGGGACTTAGCGCGCCCGTTACAACCGCGAACGTGGCGCTGACGGTCAGCAATGCCACGCTAACCAGCTTGGCGCTCAGCCCGTCATCGCCGGTTTACATGCTTCCGGGCACCACGCTGGCATTCCATTCGACAGGCACCTTCAGCGACAGCACCACCCAGGACATGACGCTTAACACGACCTGGACCACCACGCCCGTGGACACGACCATCGCAACCATCAGCAATACGATCGGGTCGCAGGGCGTGGTTGCTGCTCCCACCACCAGCAACGGCACGCTGACCGTTACCGCGACCAATGTACGTACCGACAGCACCACAACGCCGCCGACTGTTACCACCATCACTGGTACCGCCACGCTGACCACGACTGGCGTCTCGCTCAACTCGCTGACGGTTACCGGCCCCAATGGCGAGACCAGCGGCAACCTGTCAGTGCCCGTGGGTAGCGACGTACAGATGAACGCGGCAGGCAACCTGCTGGTCAACGGCATTCCCACCGGCAGCCAGGACCTGACCCGCCAGGTGGTGTGGACGTCGAGCAACGAGAGCGTGGCGAACGTGAGCAACTCCAGCAGCCTCAGCGGCCAGGTCACCGGCGTAACGCCCGGCAGCGCCGTGCTTACCGCGCGTTTCGGCAGCGTGACGCAGGACTTCGCCGTCACGGTCAATTGACGCCATGACCGCCACGACACTGGCAATCCAGGATTTCTCGCTCCTCGATGACGAGGTCTGCGACTCACGCATCGAGGCCGCCAAGCGTGCGCTCGGCAAGCGCGTCGTCATTCTCGGCCATCACTACCAGCGCGACGAGGTGTTCAAGCACGCGGATGTCTCCGGCGACTCGCTGAAGCTGTCGCAGTACGCGGCCAAATCAGACGCCGAGTACATCGTCTTCTGCGGCGTGCATTTCATGGCCGAGGTGGCCGACATCCTGTCGCGCCCCGAGCAGATTTCCATCCTGCCCGACCTCGCCGCCGGCTGCTCGATGGCCGACATGGCCAACCTCGCCAAGGTCAACCGCTGCTGGAAGGAATTGTCCGAGGTACTCGACCCGGACGAGAAGGTCACGCCGGTGACCTACATTAATTCCGCGGCCGATCTCAAGGCATTCTGCGGCCGTCACGGCGGCATCGTCTGCACCTCATCGAATGCCAAACCCATACTCGAGTGGTCGTTCTCGCGCCGCGAAAAGGTGCTGTTCTTCCCCGACCAGCACCTGGGCCGCAATACCGGCCACCGCATGGGCATTCCGCTTGAGCAGATGGTTACCTGGGATTTCGAGAAGCCGCTGGGCGGTCTCACGCCCGAGCAGATTCGGCAGGCGAAGGTCATTCTGTGGAAAGGTTTCTGTTCGGTGCACCAGATGTTCCAGCCGGCGCACATCGACAAGTTCCGCCGCGAACACCCGGACGGCAAGGTGATCTCGCATCCGGAGAACTCCTTCGAAGTCTGCGAGAAGTCCGACTTTGTCGGTTCGACCGAGTACATCCTCAACACCGTGCGCGCCTCGGAACGGGGTGTGCACTGGCTGGTCGGCACGGAACTGAACCTGGTCAACCGCCTGCACAACGAGATGAAGGCAAAGGGCGTGATGGTGCAGTTCATGTCGCCGGTGGTCTGCATGTGCTCGACCATGTTCCGCACCGATCCGCAGCACCTGGCCTGGGTCCTCGAAAACCTGGTCGAGGGACAGGTCGTTAACCAGATCAAGGTCCCGGAGCCGGATGCCACGCAGGCGCGCAAGGCGCTTGAACTGATGCTGGAAGTTTCCACCGTCCGCCGCGACTGATACCCTGGCGTGCTCTCGGGCTTTTCGGCGCCCGATTTTGCTTTTCTCTGTAAAATCCTCTGTTAACAATGGTTTGGCCGCGTGCCTGGACGAGGGCACTTGTGTCACTGATTGCCACTGAACGCTATCCCTAGCGGTTCCGGGCGGTTTTCCGCAGGCCTCTTGGGTTAAAATGCCGGCCTCTTTCCTGCCTGAAACCGGAGTCGTACTCGATGTTCAGTGAGTCCCTACGCATTGCCGGATATGACGATGAACTGGCCGCCGCCATCCGCGCCGAAAGCGGTCGCCAGGAAGCGCATATCGAGCTGATCGCTTCCGAGAATTACGTGACCCCGCGGGTGCTCGAGGCCCAGGGTTCCGTGCTCACCAACAAGTACGCGGAAGGTTATCCCGGCAAGCGTTATTACGGCGGCTGCGAGTTCGTCGACATCGCCGAGACGCTGGCCATCGACCGCCTCAAGCAGCTCTTCGACTGCGACTTCGCCAATGTACAGCCGCATTCCGGTGCGCAGGCCAACGCCGCCGTGTTCATGGCGCTGGTGCAGCCGGGCGACACCGTGATGGGCATGAACCTGGCGCAGGGCGGTCACCTGACGCACGGCCATCCCGCCAATTTCTCCGGCAAGCACTACAAGGTCGTGCCCTACGGCCTCGATCCGGACACAGGCGTGATCAACTATGACGAGATGGAGCGCATCGCGCTGGAAACGAAACCGAAGATGCTGATCGGCGGCTTTTCGGCCTACTCACGCATCAAGGACTGGAAGCGCATGCGCCAGATCGCCGACAAGGTCGGCGCGTTCTTCTGGGTGGACATGGCGCATGTCGCCGGGCTTGTCGCTGCAGGCGAATACCCGAGCCCGCTGCCGCATGCGCACGTGGTGACCAGCACCACGCACAAGACGCTGCGCGGGCCGCGCGGTGGAATCATCCTCGCCAAGGGCCAGTCCGAGGATTTCTACAAGAAGCTCAACAGCGCCGTGTTCCCCGGCATCCAGGGCGGCCCGCTGATGCATGTCATCGCCGCCAAGGCGGTCGCTTTCAAGGAAGCCTTGCAGCCGGATTTCAAGGACTACCAGAAACAGGTCGTGAAGAATGCGCGCGCCATGGCTGAGGTCGTGATCAAGCGCGGCTACAAGGTCGTCTCTGGCGGCACCGATAACCACCTGCTCCTGGTTGACCTGATCGGCCGCGAGATCACCGGCAAGGATGCCGAGGCCGCGCTCGGCCAGGCGCACATCACCGTCAACAAGAACTCGGTGCCCAACGATCCGCGCTCGGCCTTCGTCACCTCGGGCCTGCGCATCGGTTCGCCGGCTTCCACCACACGCGGTTTCGGCGAGAAGGAGATGAAGCAGGTTGCCGGCTGGATCTGCGACATCCTCGATGCCATGGCCGCAGGCAAGTCCGAAGCGGTGATCGAGGACGTCCGCGGCCAGGTGTCCGCGCTGTGTGCGCACTTTCCCGTGTACTCGCGCGGCTGAGGCCGGACCATGCGCTGCCCCTTCTGCGACGCAGCCGACACCCGGGTCATCGACTCGCGGCTCGCCGCGGAGGGTTACCAGGTACGGCGCCGCCGCGAATGCTCGCAGTGCAATGAACGCTTCACCAGCTTCGAGACTGCCGAGCTGGTCATGCCGCGCATCATCAAGGCCGACAGTACCGTCGAACCCTTCGACGAGGACAAGCTGCGCAACGGCATGATGCACGCGCTGTACAAGCGCCCGGTGTCGAGCGAGGCCGTCGAGACCGTCATCAACCACATCACCCACAAGCTGCGCACGCTCGGCGAGCGCGAGGTGCCGTCGCGCCAGATCGGCGAGTGGGTCATGTACGAGCTGCGTGATCTCGACAAGGTGGCCTTCGTCCGCTTTGCCTCGGTGTACCGCAGCTTCCAGGACGTCAGCGAATTCAGCGCGGAGATCGAGCGCCTGGCCAACGCGCCCAGCGCCGACCTCAAGCGCAAGCAACTGCCGCTGATCGATCTGGATGAAAAAGAGCGCTGAGGCCGCGTCCGCGGCCGACGACGCGCAGCACATGGCCCGCGCGATCGAGCTGGCGCGGCGCGGCCTCTATACCACCCATCCCAATCCCCGCGTCGGCTGCGTGATCGTGTCCGATGGCGTAGTGGTCGGCGAAGGCTGGCACCTGCGCGCGGGTGAACCGCATGCCGAGGTGCACGCCCTGCGCGCCGCCGGCGAGAAAGCGCGCGGCGCAACCGCCTACGTGACGCTCGAACCCTGCTGTCATCACGGCCGCACGCCACCCTGTTCGGAAGCGCTGATCCGTGCAGGCGTAGCGCGGGTGGTAACAGCGGTTGAGGATCCCAACCCGCGGGTCGCGGGCGAAGGACTGAATGCGCTGCGTCAGGCAGGTATCAGGACTGACGTCGGGCTGATGACGGAACCCGCCGAGGCACTCAACCGCGGCTTCCTCAGCCGCATGCGCCGCGGCAGGCCCTGGGTTCGCGTGAAGCTGGCCATGAGCCTCGACGGGCGCACCGCCACCGCCGCCGGCGAGAGCCGCTGGATCACCGGCGAGGCGGCGCGCGAGGACGTGCATCGCCTGCGTGCCGAAGCAGGTGCCGTGCTCACCGGGGTCGGAACCGTGCTGGCAGATGATCCTTCCCTCAACGTCCGCCTGCCGGGCGACTGGGACACACCACTGCGTGTGATTCTCGACAGCCAGCTGCGCACTCCGCCGTCCTCGCGCATGTTCACGCTGCCGGGACATACGATGATCCTCACCTGCGCCGAATTCGGACCGGCATGGCAGGCGCTTGAATCACATGGAGCGGAAATTGTGAAACTGCCCGCGCAGGACGGGCGGGTTGACCTGGCCGCCGCGCTGGCACACCTGGGCCGTCATCCGGTGAATGAGCTACTGGTCGAGGCCGGTGCAACCCTCGCCGGCAGCCTGCTGGCGTCGGGGCTTGCCGATGAGCTGGTCCTGTATGTGGCGCCGAGCCTGCTGGGCGACAGGGGAAAGGGGCTGGTGACGCTGCCGGGCCTGGAAACGCTCGACCGCCAGCTGCGCCTGCAGATCACCGACCGGCGCGCGATCGGACCGGATTGGCGTATCATGGCGCGCCCGGTCACCCTGAGCCAGAATTAGTCCTGAAATCATCATGTTCACCGGCATCATCCAGGCCGTCGGCCGCATATCAGCCTGTACCCCGAAGGGCGGCGATGTGCGCATGGAAATCGCCACCGGCGCGCTGCCGATGGAGGGCGTTGCCCTCGGCGACAGCATTGCGGTGGATGGCGTCTGCCTGACGGTAGTTGAGCTGAAGCAGGCCGCTTTTTGCACGGATCTTTCCCGCGAAACGCTGGACCTGACCACGCTGGGGGCGGCGGGCGTGGACAGCCGGGTGAATCTTGAAAAGGCGATGACCATGGGCCAGCCCTTCGGCGGCCATATCGTCAGCGGCCACGTGGATGGCGTCGGACGGGTGAAGTCGCGGTCGGCGGACGCCCGCTCAATGCGCCTGGAAATCGAAGTACCGCCGGAACTGGCGCGGTATATTGCCCGCAAGGGTTCCGTCACCGTCAATGGCGTCAGCCTGACGGTAAACGAGGTCGACGACAGCAGCTTCGGGGTGAACATCATCCCGCATACGCAGGAGGTTACCACGCTCGGTGCGCTGCAAACTGGCGACCGGGTCAATCTCGAGGTGGACCTGCTTGCGCGCTACCTGGAGCGGCTGCTGGCCGGGCGCCAGTAATTAGGACCGTATTGAAGAAAAGTCAGACAGGATTATTCAAGTGTCACTGAACAGCGCAGAAGAAATCATCGAGGACATCCGTCAGGGCCGCATGGTCATCATGATGGATGACGAGAACCGCGAGAACGAGGGCGACCTCATCCAGGCGGCGGTCCACGTGCGCGCCGAAGATGTCAATTTCATGGCGCGCTTCGGCCGCGGCCTGATCTGCCTGACGCTGGAACAGCAGCGCTGCCGCCAGTTGCGTCTGCCGCTGATGGTGGCGCAGGCCGAGGATAATCACCGCACCCGCTTCACCGTTTCCATTGAAGCCGCAGAGGGCGTTACCACCGGCATCTCCGCGCAGGACCGTGCGCATACCATCCGCGCCGCGGTGCATCCCGACGCGCGGCCGGAAGACCTGGTACAGCCGGGGCATATCTTTCCGCTGATGGCGCAGTCGGGCGGCGTACTGACGCGCGCCGGCCATACCGAGGCGGGCTGCGACCTTGCACGCCTGGCGGGGCTTGAGCCCGCAGCTGCAATTGTCGAAATCCTCAACGAGGACGGCAGCATGGCACGCCGTCCGGACCTGGAAGTCTTTGCCAAGACCCACGGTCTCAAGCTCGGCACCATTGCCGATCTCATCCGTTACCGCATGGCCACCGAACACACGGTGGAACGCGTGACCGAGACCATGGTGCAGACCGAGTTCGGTCCGTTCCGCCTGGTGAGCTACGAAGACCGCACGGAAAAGGCGGTGCACATGGCGATGGTGCGCGGCGAGATCAATCCCGAACAGCCGACGCTGGTGCGCGTGCACGTGCGCAATGCGTTGAGCGACATGCTGACGATAGAACACCCCGAATTCGGCTGGCCGCTGCGTCGCGCGTTGCGGCGGATTGCGGAGGAGGGCAGCGGCGTTGTTGTCGTGCTGCGCAAACCGGAATCACCGAACGAACTCATCCAGCGCGTACAGCACCTGAACCTGACGCACGCCAGCGATGCCGACCAGCGCGCGGTGCTGCGCACCTACGGCATGGGCGCGCAGATCCTCAAGGACCTAGGCGTGCGCCGCATGCGCGTGCTGTCCCAGCCCAAGCGGCTGCAGGGTATCTCGGGCTTCGGGCTGGAAGTCGTCGAATACGTGGCCTGTGACTGAGTCGGCAAGAGAGTAATTGCATGCGCGTCAACAAGAAAACCAGCAAGCCGGTGGCAAAGCCAGCCGCCAAATCTGCAAAGCCCGCAGCGAAAGCGGCAATGGATGGCGTCCGCACGATCGAAGGCCGCACCGACGCCGGATTCGCGCGCTTCGCCGTGGTGGCGACGTCTTGGTATGACGACATCCTCGACAGTCTCGTCGCCGGCGCCATCAGCACGCTGAAGGAACATGGTGCCGACAAGAACATTACGCTGATCCGCGTGCCCGGCGCCTTCGAGCTGCCGCTGGCGCTGGAACATGCCGCCGCCAGCGGACGCTATGACGCCATCATCGCGCTGGGCTGCGTGATCCGCGGCGGCACCCCGCATTTCGAATATGTTGCCGGTGAGTGCGCGCGCGGCGTGCGCGAAGTCATGCAGAGCTACCGGTTGCCCATCGCATTCGGCGTGCTGACTACCGACAACATGAAGCAGGCGAAGGAACGCGCCGCACCCAGGGCCGGCAACAAGGGCCGCGAGGCAGCACTCGCTGCGATCCAGATGGTGAGTGTGCTGAGACAGATGAATGACTGAGTCCATTGCCACCACCGCAAAGCCACGCAAGCCTGCCTCCAAACGCCACCAGTCAAGACGGCTGGCGCTGCAGGCGATCTACCAGTGGCTGGTCACCGGTACCGAGCTGAACGACCTGCGCGTGCAGTTTCGCGACGAGCAGGGCTTCCCGCGCTGTGACCAGGACTATTTCGACGATCTGGTTCAAGGCGTGGTCGCCCATCGTGGCGAACTCGAGCAGGCCTTTGCCGGTTATCTCGACCGTCCCGTAGTGCAGCTCGATCCGGTCGAGCACGCCGTGCTGTTGCTGGCCGCATTCGAGCTGGGCCATCACCCCGAGCTGCCCTATCGCGTGGCCATCAACGAGGCGGTGGAACTGACCAAGGTGTTCGGCGCCGAGGACAGCCACAAGTACATCAACGGCGTGATGGACCGGCTCGCGCACAAGCTGCGCGCGGTGGAGATAGCCGCAAGCTAGACGCGCCGCCGGGCAGGGCGAAAGGCGTTATCCTGTCAGTTGGCCACTCATGCAGCGGCAAATTGCTTGATCAGCGAATTCGACATCATCCGTGAATACTTCACCCGCCCCACGCGCCGCAGCGATGTGGCGCTGGGCATCGGCGACGATGCAGCACTGGTTCGTGTACCGGCGGGCCAGGAGCTGGCGCTGACCACGGACACCCTCGTTGCCGGCCGCCATTTCCCTCTCGATACCCATGCCGGCGACATTGGCTGGAAATCCCTTGCCGTCAGCCTTAGTGACCTTGCTGCAATGGGCGCAGTGCCCGCGTGGTTCACGCTGGCACTGACACTGCCCGAACCGGACACTGGCTGGCTGCGCGATTTTTCCGCCGGCCTGTTTGAACTGGCCGATCAACATGGTGTGGAACTCGTCGGTGGGGACACGACCCGGGGACCGTTGTCCATCACCATCCAGGCGCATGGACTGCTGCCAGCAGGGCAGGCATTGCGCCGCTCCGGCGCGCGGGCTGGTGACATTGTCTGTGTCACCGGCACGCTCGGTGATGCCGCGCTCGCGCTGGTACTGGGTGCTGCCGCAGATGCAGTGCTGCTGCAGCGGCTCAATCGCCCCATGCCGCGGGTCAGTGCCGGCATCGTCCTGCGTGATCTCGCCCACGCGACGATTGATATCTCCGATGGTCTGGCTGCCGATCTCGGCCATGTTTTGCGCGCAAGCAATATGGGCGCAGTAATCGATGTGGATTCCATTCCTGTATCCCAGTCCTTCAATGCCTCGGCCAAAGCAGCCGATCGCCTGCGACACCTGCTGGCGGGTGGTGATGACTACGAGCTTTGCGTCTGCCTGCCCAGTGATGCGATCAATCCAGCGCAAAAACAGTTGGAATGCCTGCTGACACCAGTAGGGCAGGTGACGGCAGCAGGCGGCCTCGTGCTCAAGGATGCGGGCGGCAGGATTCTGGACCAGTCCTATCCGGGCTATGATCATTTTGCCAAGCGCTGAAAAGGAACACTGGCTTGCCTACACCCATCACCGCGCGAACCATCCTCACGGACCCCATCCATTTCCTGGCTTTCGGCTTCGGCACCGGGCTTGCACCGGTGGCGCCGGGCACCTTCGGCACGCTGGCAGGCATTCCTTTCTTTCTACTGTTGCAGGATTTTCCCGTGGCGTTCTATGTCGTGGCGACAGCCATGCTGTTTGGCGCGGGTGTTTACCTCTGCGGCGATAGCGCGAAGCGCCTGGGCATCCACGACCATGGCGGCATTGTCTGGGATGAAATCGTCGGTTACCTCGTCACCCTGACGCCGGTGATTGCGCACCTGCCGGGCATCGAGCGGCCGGCGTCGTGGCTGTGGGGCTGGATGGCCGCGGGCTTCGTGCTGTTCCGCTTCTTCGATATCGCCAAGCCGCCACCGATACGCTGGGCTGACAGCAAGGTACACGGCGGCTTCGGCATCATGCTGGATGATCTCATCGCCGGTATCTGTGCCGCCGTCCTGCTGGCCGTGCTGATGGCGATCGTGTGATGACATCGGCACGGTCGACGTTTTGACACCTGACTGGCCGCTGCAGGCGCTCCTGCTCGGGATCGCCTTTCTTGCGAACAGTTTCTCCGCCCTCGCTGGTGGTGGTTCCGGCCTGATCCAGTTCCCGGCGCTGATCTTCCTCGGCCTGCCGTTCCCATTGGCACTGGCGACGCACAAGGTGGCCTCGGTCGCGCTCGGCGTCGGTGCCACATTCCGCCACATGCGCGAACGGGCCCTCGATCTTCGATTTGCCCTCTTCGTGCTCGGCTGCGGCATTCCCGGCGTGGTGCTGGGCTCGGTGCTGGCGCTGTCCATTCCGCCGCGCATGGGAGAAATCGGCCTGGGTCTGCTGACGCTGGGACTTGGTGTTTACTCGATGCTGAAGCCGGAACTGGGGCAGTCGGCCATGCCGCGCAATCGTGACCTGCGCGGTTACGTCTTCGGCGGTTCAGGACTTTTCCTGATCGGCATCCTGAACGGTTCGCTGACCTCGGGAACCGGCCTGTTCGTCACCATGCTGCTGGTGCAGCTCTACGGCCTCGATTACAAGCGCGCGATCGCGTACACGCTGATCCTGGTCGGCCTGTTCTGGAATGGCAGCGGTGCAGTCACCTTCATGCTGCTGTCCGACAACATCCAGTGGTCCTGGCTGCCGGCGTTACTGGTCGGCAGCGTGCTGGGTGGATACGCCGGCACGCACCTGGCGATCGCCAAGGGCAACCGCCTGATCAAGCGCAGTTACGAGATCGTGTCGATACTGATCGGACTGAAACTGCTGGTTGCCTAGGCGGCGTTGCCAACATTCAAATACTGCCGGTTGAGGAATGTCTCCACCAGGCGATGGGCTTCCTGTGGATGCTGGATCATGAAGCAGTGTCCACCGGGCGTGGTCTGCACCTTGAAGTTTGGATTGACCTTCGCCGCCCGCGCCGCGCCCTTTGCCACGAATGGATAGCTCTGTTCACCGTGCAGGATGAACACCGGGCATTTCACGGACGCGATCGCGCGCCACAGGCCGCGCGGCATGCTGGAAAAGACCTGGGTCTCGAATTCCCGTGGGCATTTCAGGTGCAGGCCATCCGCTTCATGGGCAAGGGCATGATCGATGTAGCAGGCCAGCGCCTCATCGGGAAAGCCGCGGAAGATGCCGCGCTGATGCAGGTAGGACCAGGCGGCTTCGCGTGACGGCCAGTGGATGGTGCGCGTGCGAGCCTTGCGCACCACGGGATTCAGGCTCGGGATCATGCGCAGCGCCATCTTCAGCGTCGGCGGAAACAGCACCGGGTCTACCAGCACGAGGCAGCGAAACAGTTCCGGATGACGCGCCGCCATGAACACCGTCAGGCTAGCGCCGAAGCTGTGGCCCATGCCGATCAGCGGCAACCGTCCCGCTGTGAGCGGATGCTTGCGGATGACCGTCGCCGTGCGTTCAACCACCGGTTGCCAGCCGGGAAAGCCGTCGCCGGCTTCGCTGTCGCCATGTCCCTGCACGTCGTGGAGGAAGAGCCCGTAGTCCTGCTCGAACTCGCGCAGGAAATTCCAGTACACCGCGCCGCAGAAACCATTTCCATGGAGAAAATGGATCAGCGGTTTGCCCGGATTCTCGATCGTACGGCCGTGCAACGTCGGGCCGCCATCGGCATCGAAGTACCATGGCTGGGTGAGGGCGGGCAGTTCCAGGCTGATATTCACGTCAATGATCCCGGTCGGATGGCGGCACAGACTACTGGTGCCGACGGCTGTCCTGCAAGCTTTCCGTGGCGGACAGTTCTTGGTATGCATCGGCAATACCGTTTACGCTACGCAGCATGAGTGATTCTCCCGTCCGCACCCGCTTTGCGCCCAGCCCGACCGGGCATATGCACCTGGGTAACGTGCGCACCGCGCTGTTCAGCTGGCTGTTCGCGCGCAAGTCCGGTGGTGAATTCGTGCTGCGCATTGAGGACACCGACGAGGCGCGCAGCCGCGAGGAATACACAGGCATTCTGCAGCAGGACCTGGAATGGCTGGGATACCACTGGGATATCGGGCCGGGTCCCGGCGTGAATCCGCAGAGCTTCCGCCAGTCCGCGCGTGGCGGCATCTATGCCGACCTTTACGTAAAGCTGCTCAATAGCGACCACGCCTATCCCTGCTTCTGCACGCCGGAGCAGTTGACTGCTTCACGCGAGGCGCAGATCCGCGCCGGACGGCCACCGCGCTACGACGGTACCTGTGCGCGTTTAAGTGCGGCGGAGCGGCAGTCGCGCATCAATTCCGGGGTGCCCCATACCCTGCGTTTCCGCATTCCCGAGAACCGCAAGGTTGTATTTGAGGATCTCGTGCGCGGCCCGCAGCTGTTCCAGGCGGCCGACATCGGCGACTTCATCATCCGCCGTGCCGACGGCACGCCTGCGTTCTTTTTCTGCAATGCCGCCGATGACGCCCTTACCGGCATCACCCATGTGCTGCGCGGCGAGGACCATCTCAGCAACACGCCGCGCCAGCTCCTGCTGCTGGAGGCACTGGGATTGGCTGCACCGCGTTACGGCCATCTGCCATTACTGCTCGGCTCCGACAGCACGCCGCTGTCCAAGCGCCATGGCAGCATGAGCGTGGCCTCGCTGCGGGAGCAGGGTTACCTGCCGGATGGCATCAACAACTACCTTGCACGTCTTGGCCATCACTACGAGGACGACGGTTTCATGAGCCCGGATGCGCTGGCCAGCGGTTTCTCAATCGCGCGAATGGGCCGTGCCCCTGCACGCATGGACGAGACCCAGCTGCTGCACTGGCAGAAGGAAGCGCTGATGCGGCTTGACGAGCCCGCTGCCCGGAGCTGGCTTACACCGGCGCTCAAGGGGCTGGTACCGGAGTCAAAACTCGAGCGTTTTGTCTCGGTGTTCCGGCATAATGTCGCGTTTCCGGCCGAGGCTGCGGCCTGGGCGCACGTGGTTTTCGATGCGCCGCCGAAACTGGACACCGATGGACGGGCACAGATCGTCGAGGCAGGTCCAGGCTTCTTCGAGGCGGCGCTGAAGGCGCTGGAAGGATGGCAGGGAGACCCCGCACGCTTCCTGGAACTGCTCAAGGCAGAGGGCGGGCGCAAGGGGCCGGCGCTGTTCAAGCCGCTGCGGCTGGCGCTTACCGGATCCGATCACGGGCCGGAACTGGCCGGACTGCTGCAGCTTATTCCGGGCGACCTGCTGCATGACCGTTTGCGCTACTGCCAGAAAATTGCCGCCCACTGAGTTACAAAAACAATGCTGGTCATACACAACAGCCTCACCGGCCGTAAGGAAGAATTCAGCCCCATCCAGCCGGGCAAGGTGCGGCTGTATGTCTGCGGCATCACCGTCTATGACTACTGCCATCTTGGCCACGCACGCTTCATGGTGGTGTTCGACATCGTCGTGCGCCATCTGCGCGCCAACGGGCTCGACGTCACCTATGTCCGCAACATCACGGACATCGACGACAAGATCATCAATCGCGCGAAAGAGCAGGGCATTCCCTGGCAGGAACTGACTACGCGCTTCATCCAGGCGATGAACGAGGACACGCAGGCGCTGGGCCTTGTACCTCCGGACATTGAGCCGCGTGCCACCGAACACATCCCGCAGATCGTAGCGATGATCGCGCAGCTCATCGACAAGGGTTATGCCTACGCCGGCAACAATGGCGACGTGTATTACGACGTCAGCAAGTTCGGTCCCTATGGCAGGTTATCCGGCAAGCAGCTCGAAGACCTTCGTGTCGGTGCGCGCGTCGCGGTGGACGAATCCAAGGAAGATGCCCTCGACTTCGTGCTGTGGAAGGCGGCCAAGCCGGGCGAGCCTTCCTGGGAATCACCCTGGGGCGCCGGACGTCCTGGCTGGCACATCGAGTGCTCCGCCATGTCCACGCACTGCCTTGGCAATCATTTCGACATCCACGGCGGCGGCATGGACCTCAAGTTCCCGCATCACGAAAACGAGATCGCGCAGAGCGAAGGCGCAACCGGCGAGCAGTTCGTCAACCTGTGGATGCATAACGGTTTCGTGCAGGTGAACGAGGAGAAGATGTCCAAGTCACTGGGCAATTTCTTCACCGTGCGCGACCTGATGAAGCAGTACCGTCCGGAGGAGATCCGTTACTTCATCATCAACAGCCATTACCGCAGCCCGCTGGATTTCAGCGACACGCACATGGATGCCGCCGTGCAGGGATTGAAGCGCCTGTATACGGCGCTGCGCGGCCTGCCCGCCGATGCCGCCATTCCGGCGACCGAAACCTACAGCGAGCGTTTCCGCACTGCACTCGACGATGACATCAACACGCCGATTGCGCTCTCCGTGCTGTTTGATCTTGCCCGCGAGGTCAACACGCAGCGCGATAAGGATCCATCGCAGGCTGCCAGCTTGGCGGCGCTGTTGCGAAAGCTTGGCGCCGGTCTCGGCATCCTGCAGCAGGATCCTGAAGTATTTTTTACAGAGGACATTAGGATATCTGATGAAGTAATTGGCGAAGTGCGCTATGGCAAGAAACGTATTGAGCAACTCATTTCAGAACGCTTGACGGCGCGCAAGGCAAAAGATTTCAAAGAGGCGGATCGCATTCGAGACGAACTAGCCGGGCAGGGCATCCGCTTGGACGACAAGCCAGACGGAACAACAATCTGGAGTCGTACTAGCTGAAGTTCTTATAAGGACAGGAGGTTGCCGTGCTCTATTACGCCGCCAAGATAGGCATCTCTGCGCTTCTGATTGTCGCCATTTCCGAACTGGCAAAACGTAGCGAGATGCTCGGCGCAGTGCTGGCCTCGCTTCCACTGGTTTCCCTGCTCGCCTTTATCTGGCTGTACGTGGATACCGGTGACACGGCGAAGGTCGCCGGACTTTCCACCGGCATCTTCTGGCTGGTGATTCCGTCACTGCTGTTGTTTGTATTGCTGCCGGTGCTGCTGAAATCAGGTCTTGGTTTCTGGCCGAGCCTTGGGCTGTCGTGCGCGGCGACGGCCGGCGCGTACGCACTGATGCTGCAGGGACTGAAAGTGCTGGGAATCCAGATCTGACCCGAAAGCCCGTCAGAATCAGTCGCGGGTTCTGGCCGACTGCAGGGTATTGGCCAGCAACATCGCCCGCGTCATCGGTCCGACCCCGCCCGGTACCGGCGTGATCCAGGCGGCGCGTTCGCGAGCCTTGGCGAACTCGACATCGCCGATCAATTTGCCTTCGGCGTTGCGGTTGATGCCAACGTCAATTACCACGGCACCCGGCTTGATCCAGTCGCCTTTCACGAATTCGGGTTTACCGACACCTGCAACGACAATGTCCGCTTGGGCAACAATACCGGCAAGGTCGCGCGTCTTGCTGTTGCACACGGTAATCGTGGCGTCAGCCAGCAGCAGCTCAAGCGCCATCGGCCGCCCGACGATGTTGGAGGCGCCGACGATGACGGCACGCTGACCGCGGATGGTGACGCCGGTCGCTTCCAGCAGCTTCATCACGCCGTAGGGCGTGCAGGGGCGCAGCACCGGGCTCTTCTGCGCGAGCCGGCCGATGTTGTAGGGATGGAAGCCGTCCACATCCTTGTCAGGGTGGATGCGCTCGGTGACGCGTTCGGCATTGATATGGGCAGGCAGGGGCAACTGGACCAGGATGCCGTCCACGCCTGCATCCGCATTGAGACGGTCGATATGCGCCAGCAGTTCGGCCTCGCTGGCAGTGGCCGGCAGATCCAGCGACTTCGACTGGTCAATGCCGACCTCGAGGCAATCCTTGCGCTTGCTGCGGACATAAACCTGGGATGCGGCATTCTCTCCGACCAGTATCACCGCCAGGCCGGGCACGCGGTGGCCCTTGGCCGTGCGCGCCTCGATTTCCTTGCGGATGCCGGTGCGGATGTCGGCGGCGACCCGGTTTCCATCAATAAGCTGTCCGAGGGAGGGGGTATTCATGCCATGGCCACGGTGAAGCGAGGCGCAGATTTTCTCATGCGCGCACAAGGACCTACAACTGCGTGACCGAGGGCGGATTCATTGACCCTGCCGGGGGCCCCGCGTATCATTCCCGCCTCGCCTGGGGCGGCTATACGCCTTGAGTGGCTTGGTTACAGGAAATTCAACGGGGTATAGCGCAGTCTGGTAGCGCGTCTGGTTTGGGACCAGAAAGTCGCAGGTTCGAATCCTGCTACCCCGACCATTTCAGGCGCCTGTAGCTCAGTTGGATAGAGCACCGGCCTTCTAAGCCGGTGGTCGCAGGTTCGACTCCTGCCAGGCGCGCCAATTAGGCAAAGTAAGTTTTCACTGGTGGACGTAGCTCAGTCGGTAGAGCTCTGGATTGTGATTCCAGCGGTCGTGGGTTCGAGCCCCATCGTCCACCCCATCTTGCACACAGCGTATCTGGGCAATCCGTACCGGATGTTCTAGAATACGCGCCCGCACCGGGGCCGTTAGCTCAGTTGGTAGAGCAGGAGACTCTTAATCTCTTGGTCGAAGGTTCGACTCCTTCACGGCCCACCAATTCAATCAGAGACTTGCAGGTTGCGCCGATTTTTCGAGCGCAGACTGATTACGGTTTGGCGACCGCGACTTGGCCTTCGATCGGAAACGCCAACCCTTCATCATTCAAATAGCCCTGCATTGCTTCAGTCACCTCACGGATCAATGCTTCACGCACAGCATCGTCGGCTGCGGCGACGTGGGTAGCGAGGGGTGAGCCGGCCACTTGATACCGGACGAACGCCGCAGGTGATGCGAAGCGGACCATGCGCACGTCTGCGCCCACGCGAACTGTTCGAAAACCTCCCTGCGTCAGCAAGTCACGAAGGTCGTCAGTGCTGTCACCAAACACAAAAGGTGCGCGCATTACAGCGGCAGCTGCGGGACTCACGTTCCGCTCCAGGGTCGTGGCTAGGGCGGCAAAGCCAGGACTATGGGCGAGCGCACGCCAAACCAAGGTCACCAGACGCCCAGTGGGCTTCAGGACTCGATGCATCTCGCGCGCCGCCTGGTACCTGTCTGGAAAGTACTGAAACCCAAGCTGGCAGAACACTGCGTCAAAAGTGCTTGCGTCAAACGGCAGCGCGCCGGCATTACCTTCTCGCCAATCCACTTTCGCACCTTTGGAAGGGGGTGAGGTGCGGGCACGGGTGAGCATGTCTGGATTGAGATCAAGGCCGACCACATGTCCCGTTGGTCCTACCTGCGACGCAACCAAGCGTGTAACCACACCCGTGCCGCATGCGATGTCGAGCGCACTCTCGCCGGCTCGCAGCGCGGCTTGCGCGACGAGTACGGGTGCCCAAGGCCCAAAGATGGCGGGCACGAGCTGAGTCTCGTAGACCTCTGGAGCATCGCCATCGAGTTGCCATCTCTCCGCCTGACTCATGTGCGTCTCCCTTGTGGCCCCTAACTTTAGAGGGCAAAGCCGTCTTTTTTTGATTGTGTCTTGATTGTGCCACACCAGACTTCGGTGACCTTCGTTTACCGCACATTCAATACGGTATGGAAAGGAGCAAGCGCCGCAAGTGGCTGATAGTAATGACGCTAAATTTCTACTGATCCAGCTCTTAATCTCTTGGTCGAAGGTTCGACTCCTTCACGGCCCACCAATTCAATCAGAGGCTTAGCAAGCTCCGTCGATTTTTCCGAGCGCAGAATGCCGCTCACCTCTGCCCGTATTCCGTGAACACGTAGTCCTGTTTCTTCGCCACAGAGTGGCACGCGACCCCGCACTTGGCATCGTTCCCCTGCGGCGGACTATCCGTCAGGGTACCGGGCGAAAACTTGTCGGATGTGGCGTCGTACTTGAACATCGCGTATCCCCATCCGCCGCCATCCGCGTACTTTTTGCTGTCCTTAACCATGAAATCGACGTCATGCAGGGCACCGCCAACCGTCGGCTGACCTGGGGTCGCCTCTTTCTTTGTCGCGGCCCAATGGATTTTTGCCATCCTGGCACCGTCGGGGAAGGGCTTGCCGTTGCCTGGAATACCGGCCTTGTAGGCATTGATCATCACGGGATTCCCGACGATCACCGCGACCATCGGTCCACTATGACTGATGTTGATCGTTTCCCAGCTCTCGTATCCCTTGAACTCAGAGAACGCGAGCCCGTTCGGCACTTTGACGGTGTCCTTGTTCTGGGCGGAGATTGCAGCTCCGGTGGCAAGGATGACGAGCGACGCCACGATACCTGCACTGATCAGCCTGTATTTTTGTTTCATTTTGCTGCTCCCTTGATCTGGTTAGTGAACAAACTGCCGGACATCAGCTTTACTCATACAAGGCTCGGCCAACGTCGAATCTAATGGGGCACCACGCCATAGCGCACCGCTGGAGTACCACGTGACAGATTCGGTATCAGGACCTGTCGTGCTGCTTCATAGGCATCCCAATCAGCGGCATTTGGAAGGGAGGGAATGGTAACCAGTTCACCCAGATCAAGGCCCGCGATGGCGGCGTCCACCATATCCTCGGCCTTCATGACGATTTCGGTCGGGACGTCCTTAAGCGGGGTTCCGGCAAGATCCCAGAAGTCTGTAGCCGTCGCGCCTGGCAGGACCGCCTGAACGCGGATATTGCGCTCGGCAAACTCCTTATGGAGTGAGAGGCTAAAAGCGATTACGAAGGCCTTGGTGCCGCCATATACGCCATTCAGTATTTCAGGCGCGATGCCAACCACTGAGGCAATGTTGATAATTGAACCATTGCCCCGCTTCACGAAAGCCGGTGCCACGGCATAGGTCAAGCGCACGAGGGCGGTGATGTTGAGATCGATCATCTGGTTCATCTGGTCTATGTTGGATTCAAGTAATGTTGCCGGTGCGCCGATTCCGGCATTGTTGACCAGTACTGTGATGTTGGGATTCGCTCGCAACACCTCTTCCACCCGGGCAAGATTCGACTTGTCATTCAGGTCCGCAACCATGACCTCGACGGAACGCCCTGTTTCCTGGACAAGCCGCTTTGCCAGCGAATCGAGCCGCTCACGATTGCGGGCGACGAGGATCAGATCGTGGCCGCGCTTGGCCAGGCGATCGGCATAAATTGCACCGATACCGGAAGAAGCTCCCGTTATTAGTGCCGTACCTTTTGAGGTTTCTATGGGCATTTCATTCCCCTTGGTTCAAGTGATTCACCCTGACGCTCACTACTGGACTTCATTACGCTGCATTAACCACGGCACTGGTGTCCGCCTTCGAGACCAGATTTATCACGACGTCTATGTTCCCGCGTGTGGCTTTTGAATATGGACAGGTCTGGTGTGCGGCATCCACCAATGACTGGGCGATTTCGCGTTCCAGGCCCGGCAAGCTGACATTGAGACGTGCCTGGAGGAAGTAATCGTCCCCCGGCTTGCACAAATCCACTTCGGCATCGATAGCCATATCGGCGGGCATTGTTATTTTCATCTTCTTGGCGGCAAGGCCCATGGCTCCTTCGAAGCAGGCCGACCAGCCAGCGGCAAACAGCTGCTCAGGATTGGTGCCTGTGCCCGGGCCACCCGGAGAGGAGTGCTTGATATCCAGGCGACCGTCAGAACTGCGAGATGCGCCGTCACGGCCGCCCGTGGTGTGGACTTTAGCGGTGTATAGCGCTTTCACTTGCTGTGTCATGGTGGGCTCCTTGTTAGAAGAATTGTCGGTAGCGCACGTCCAATTCTCTCGGCTGTGATATATCGGGTGCCATGTACGAATTCGATTACACGCTAAGCGTGCAGCCGAAGCTATTGGACGATGGTATTGATCGGTACGTTGATTAAAGTCGGACGAGAAAGCCAAGCGCAGCCCGGCTCACGGATCCCGACATGTTGCCCCCCTATTTTGGCCATGCAACCATTGCGGATGCGGCTCTCCAGATACGGCAACCTAAGCCAAATGCTGGGCGACCGTTTGATCCATCTTCTATTCAACCTACGCCCTATTCGAAAATGCGTATGTGGGGTATCGAACATAGTGTGAATTTGCCTGTTGATTGAAAATGATTCACTGAAATCTCACTCGCAATTCCCTGTAAATTTTCCTGTTACAGGGGGATATTGGCAGGGAGCAGGGTTCGCCCCAGGCTGCATCCACCATCAATTCATTTCATCCCAATTCCACTGACCAACCTCTCTGGCACTTTGGTGCCTGTCCGTCTGCCAAAAAGAAAGCCCCTTGCGGGGCTTTCGTTGTATCTCGACATTCCTAGATTAAGGCGTATTTGGGTTCGCACAGGCTCCGTAGACGTTGAGGCCGCTCAGTGCCCCGACTGTCGCGCCGAAGTTGATGCGCACCTCGTCGAAGCTCTGCGGTGCCGTAAACACCAGCAGCTGCCTGCCCGGTGTGCCCAGAAGACCCAGCAACTCCAGCTGTATCACACCGCTGCTTCCGCCCGTGCCTGGATTGGGCTGGCCATTCAGGAACGTACTCAGTGTCGAGTTCTGCAGCAGGTCCAGTGCCAGCAGCATGCTCGACGGATTCTCGATGACGAAGCCGACCGATGTATTGGCAGGGTAGACCGTATTGGTATCGCGTACCGAGATGAAGCCGGTTCCGATGACACCTACCGGCGTCGAGATCGAGCCGAAGTTGTTAAGGTCGGCGTCAATCACGTTGCCGGTATTGGTCACCGTGCACAGCAGGCAGAGGCCTGTAGTACCAGCCTGTACGGTTGCTGCTGGCAGGATTACCGGTGAATAAGGAAGGCCAGGTCCGCAGCCGGTTGCATTGGTTGCCTCGCAGGCATCACCAATGCCGTCGCTATCGGCGTCTTCCTGCCCCGGGTTCGCAACCAGCGGGCAGTTGTCTGCTCCATCCAGGTCGCCGTCGCCGTCGTCATCCGCGTCGCAGACATCGCCGGCACCATCGCCATCCGTGTCGGCCTGATCCGGATTCACGATGGTCGGGCAATTGTCGCCGGGTGAGGGCACACCGTCGCCATCGGGATCACCGTCGCAGGCATCGCCAATACCGTCGGCATCCGTGTCTGTCTGTGCCGCGTTCGCCACCAGCGGGCAATTGTCGGCGCCATCCAGGTCGCCATCGTTGTCGTCGTCGGTATCGCAGGCATTGCCCAGGCCGTCATTGTCGGTATCGAGCTGATCGGCATTGGATACCGCCGGGCAATTATCGACGCTGTCTATCACGCCGTCGCCATCGGACTCATCGCAGGCATCACCAACGCCATCAGCGTTGAAATCCTCCTGGCCAGGATTCGGCACGGCGGGGCAGTTATCAACCGGGTTCAGTATTCCGTCGCCGTCACCGTCGGTTTCACAGGCATCACCAATGCCATCGGCGTCCGTATCGGTCTGTGCTGGATTCGCGACCAACGGGCAGTTGTCGGCGCCATCAAGGTCGCCATCACCATCGTCGTCATTGTCGCAGGCATTGCCGAAACCATCGCCATCGCTATCAACCTGGTTGGCATTCGACACCAGCGGGCAGTTGTCCACGCCGTCCACCACACCATCGTTGTCGGAGTCATCGCAGGCATCGCCGGCGCCGTCACCATCTGTGTCTGCCTGGCTGGGGTTCGGTGTGAACGGGCAGTTGTCGCCGGGTGAGGGCACACCGTCACCATCGCGATCCGTCTCGCAGGCATCGCCGATGCCATCCGCATCCGTGTCCAGCTGATTCGCATTGGCGACCAGCGGGCAGTTATCCGCACCGTCCAGGTCACCGTCACCATCGTCGTCGGTATCGCAGGCATTGCCGAAGGCGTCACCGTCGGTATTGAGCTGGTCGGTGTTTGAGACTGTCGGGCAGTTGTCCACGCCATCCAGCACGCCATCACTGTCGGAATCGTCGCAGGCATTGCCGATACCGTCGCTATCAAGATCAGCCTGGCCGGGATTCGGAGTTGTCGGGCAGTTGTCCACACCGTCGAGCACGCCATCACCATCGCGATCGGCTTCGCAGGCATCACCGATGCCGTCCGCATCCGCATCAGCCTGGTCCGCGTTCGGCACCAGCGGGCAATTGTCGTTGATGTCGGAGTCACCATCACCGTCATCGTCCATGTCGCAGGCATTGCCGAAGGCATCACCATCGGTATTGAGCTGGCTGGTGTTGGCTACCGTCGGGCAGTTGTCCACGCCGTCGAGCACGCCGTCGCCATCTGAGTCGTCACAGGCATTGCCGATGCCGTCCGCATCCGAGTCGGCCTGGCCGGGATTCGGTGTGGTCGGGCAGTTGTCGGTTGTGTTGGGTATTCCATCACCGTCGCGATCGGTTTCGCAGGCATCGCCAATGCCATTGGCATTGCTGTCAGCCTGGTTCGGATTGGCCACCAGCGGGCAGTTGTCTGCGCCGTCGAGGTCGCCGTCATTGTCGTCGTCGGTGTCGCAGGCATTGCCGAAGGCATCACCATCTGTGTTCAGCTGGTTGGTATTGGCAACCGTGGGACAGTTGTCGACATTGTCGGCAACGCCGTCGTTGTCGGCGTCGACGAAGTTGGAGCCATCATCGGCGTCGCGGCAGCCTGCAAGGACCACCAGCACTGACAGCAGTACCATACCAAGCCATTTCTGTGTATTCATGTTTGTGTGTCCTTGTGGCCGTGGTGCGACCGGATTTCGTTTATTGGGTCTTGACGCGGAATTCGACGCGGCGATTCTGTGCGCGGCCTTCTGCGGTGTCGTTGGAAGTCACGGGCTGCGATTCGCCATAGCCGGCTGGCGTCATGCGCTCCGGATCTATACCGTGCGTGGTCAGGTATTCGACGACCGAGTCTGTACGCCGCTCGGACAGGCGCTGGTTGTATTCGGTGCTGCCGGTACTGTCGGTATGGCCAGCGACTTCGACTTCCATGCCGGGCTGGCCCTTCATGGCGTCCACTGCCCGGTTCAGCATCGGCGTTGAATCCGTGGTGAGCTGGGCGGAGTCGAATTCGAAGTTCACACCTCTCAGCTGCGTAACGGACTTGACCTTGGCGCAGCCATACTGGTCCACTTCGGCGCCCGGCAATGTGTTGGGGCAACGGTCCTCGCCGTCGATAACACCGTCATGGTCGGAATCCATGGGGGCAACGGCCACCGGTACTTCCCTGACCACTTCGCGGACTACTTCCTTGATCTTCACCACCTCGACCGTCTGGCTTGGCCGACGCAGGGGAATGATCAGGCCCAGGTTGACGTGCACGTCGCCGGGACCGTCCTGGAAGTCGTCATAGACATAGCGGACGTCGCCGCGGAGGCGCACGCCATAATCAGTCATGGGCGCGCTCATCAGGCCGAGGCCGGCGTTCGCAGTGAAGGTTGTCTTGTCTTGTGAATTCGGCAGTACGTCGTTATAGACCGCGCCGATGCCGCCAACGATGAATGGGGCCCAGCCGGAGGAGCCGAAGTGATAGAGGGCATCCAGTTCCAGCGCGGTGCGGTAGAAGTCCGTGCCGACGCCAGCCGTTTCAAGGTTGTCGTAATCAAGAAGGACTTCGAGATTCAGATGGGAGCTCATGGGCCAGCCGAACAGCAGCTTGATTCCAGTGCTGCTTTCGTCCGTAAACCTTCTGGCACCATCATCAGTGTCGATATAGCTGCCCATGGCGCCGACGTAAGGGCCTTCCCATTGTTCAGCGTGTAATGCGGGAACCCAGGTCAGACTCAAAAACAGCCCAATAGCCAGGCCAATGCAGCCCCAACGTTTCTGATCACCCATATCGCCTCCCGGTTCATCTTGATTGACGTATCAGATGGGAAGGTATGTCTAAAACGGACATAAGACTGTGCAAAATTGCACACAGGCATTCCGGTGATAAATCCCGGCCCCAGACGAAGAAAAGCCCCGGGAGCGATGGCTCCCGGGGCCCTTATCCATCAACTCGATTGGCGATCCGGATTTCTAGTAAAAGAGATTCCGCACAACCTGGGCAATGCGCCGTGTCTCCATGTTGGTCATGAGCACATCATTGTTGACCCGTATCCACTTGTGGTCGCGCGGCGGCTTCTGCAGACGGTAGTCGGAATAGTCGACCCTGTAGCGGTACTTGAGATAGGAGGCCGGCAGGCGCTCGCCGCGGTTCCAGCTATGCGGCCGGTAACCGTCCGGGCGCTTGTATTCAGATGGCGCCCTGTAGCGCTGATGACCATAGGCATGACCACGGCCCTGGTTTCCCTGGCCCCTGCGGTTCTGGTCCTGGTTGTTCTGGTACCGGTCATTGCCATTGCGGTATTGATCCGAAGAGCGGTTGCCCTGGTAATTGTCTGGTGCTGCGATAGCCGCCATTCCCAGAAACAACACGGAAGCCGTGATGGCTGAAGTGAATATTATCTTAAGTGTCTTAACCATGAATCTTCTCCTTTGGCCTGCAGACAGGCGTTTTACCGGCGGCAGCTGCGCTTGTTTCTCACGTGGCGGTGATGGTTCTTGTAATAGACGCAGCGCTTGTTCCATCTGCTGTCGTGGCGGTTGGACTGGTTGCGCCCGTTGTAGCCCTGGTTATTGCGATTGGCCCGATTCTGTTCATAGACGCGGCGACGTTCCTGCTCCGTCAGCTGGTGGTTCTGGTTGTAATTGCGCTGTGCCTGCTCGCGCTCATAGATACGATGGCGTTCCTGCTCGGTGAGCTTGTCGTTCTGGTCGTTGTAGTAGGCGGACGCAGGTACACTGAACCAGGTGATGGACGCCACGAAGAGCGTAATGAAACCCGTCTTGATGATTTTACTGAACATGTGTTTCTCCTTTACTTGATTGTCGAAAATGAATGCCTTTACTGGGACTATCCTTCGATAGTGATCAATCACAGCCCGGGGCTATCAGTGTTGATGCGGCGGGACTTGCCCCGCCAAGCACCTGCACCGTTGCGTATGCCGGCAGGTCGGCCAGCTGGTTTTCCGTGACCGCGGTGCTTTCTATTGCTGTTGTTGGCACGCGGATGAATGGATCTGCATAGCTTCTCGAGGACAGCCAGACTCCTGAAAGGAGCAGCATCAGAACCATGGCCGTGCGGAGGGTATTTATCACCCTGAACCCGGCTTGCTTGTGAAGATGCTGGTGACGAGGTGTTTGGCGGCGACATAACAGATGCCAAGCTGTCCCTGCATCTGGCCGGCTATTCTTTCGAACTCATCGCCCGTCAGCGACCCGAGCACCAGGTCGGCCTTGCACTCGGACTGCATCGGCTCGCCATCAACCGTGGTTTTGTAAAGCCTTATCGAAACAGGTTCAGCGTTCATGCCGGTGACTCCGCAGCAATAGCCCGATATCAGTGGAGTCACCTTATCGGTCCGGCAGGCGGGTGGCTGCTCACAATTGCTCATGGCGCAGGACTTTCAGCGATGAACGGCAGATGCTGCTGGTTGCAGGGCCAGACATCAGTGAGCGATAGTGAACAGATAGTGCCTGTCCAGTAGTAGAGAATCCCGGGTATGAACGACAAAAAAACTGCCGATACCGAAAAGAAAATGTCCGTGGCCGAAAAAATCGTGCATACGGTCGAGGACCAGCGCACGCGTTCATGGAGCCTGTTGGGGTTATTGATGCTGGCGGTCCTTGCAGCGCTTTATCTGGGCCGCGACCTGCTGCTTCCTATCGCCCTGGCGCTGATACTCAATCTGGTATTCGCGCCATTCGTGCGCCGGCTCAATGTCATGCGCATTCCTGAACCGCTGGCTGCAGCTGTGGTCGTGATTGGCTTGCTGAGCGTTTTTGCAATTGGTACCTACAATTTCGCCGGTCCGGCTGCCGATTGGCTTGAAAACGCACCGCAGCACATTCGTGACGTGGGTACCAAGCTGCGACGTATCTCGGAACCGGTCCAGGACATCAACCTGGCGGGGGAGCAGATGACCGCCACGACCCAGTCGATTGCTGCGGGAAATAATGGCAATCAGAAGGTGCAGGTGGTCACGGTAAAGTCCCAGACACTGGCTGGTGTTGTGCTGAATGCCGCGAAGAAAGTCGCGTTAAGTACGATTGGCATGCTGGTGCTGCTCTATTTCCTGCTGGCATCGGGGGATCTGTTCCTGCGCAAGGTCATCGACATGACCCCGCGCCTTGCTGACAAGCAGCGCGCGGTCACCCTGTTACGCCAGATTGAATCCGAGGTATCTAATTACCTGCTGACAGTTGCGGTGATCAATGCATGCCTTGGTGCGGCGGTGGCACTGGCGATGTATGTCATGGGCGTACCCAATCCGGTGCTGTGGGGGGTGATGGCCGGGTTGTTCAACTTTGTCCCCTACCTCGGGGACATTGTCAGTTTCAGTGTACTGACGGCTGTTGGCTTGCTGACTTTCGACGAACTTTGGCGAGGGCTGCTGGTGCCCGGCGTCTTTTATCTACTTACGGCATTGGAAGGATATGTCGTTTCGCCACTGATCATTGGCCAGCGCCTGCGTCTCAATCCGGTCGTGATCGTCCTCTCGGTGCTTTTCTGGGGGTGGATGTGGGGAATTCTTGGTGCAGTACTCGCGGTACCGATCCTGGTTGTTCTCAAGTCTGTCTGTGCCCATGTCGAGCCATTGCAGTCGTTTGGAGAGTTTCTGGAAGGCTGACCCGGCATAGTTCTGCCGGAATCCACGGTATTAAATCTTCAGCGCGAACGAGAAGCTGGGCGCTGGGGCTTTGGGGATATGAAGAACCGGATGAATGGCGCGGCGATAACCAGCATGAACGGCAGCATCAGCGGCAGGTGGTTCCAGCGCATGGTCAGCAGCATGAGGCCCGCCGCCAGTACGAGCAATACCGGAATCCAGACAGCCAGCCTGGAGCCCGGCTCGACTGGGTCATCAATGTCCTGCAGGGAATCTTTCACGGAAATGGTGCTGGACAGCCGGGGCTGATCAGAACTTGTCCCGCAGCACAACCTTGAGAAGGGCCGTGTTGACGTGCAGGCCGCCTTCATAATCTATAAGCCCGGACTTCTTGAACTTGTTCAGGAAGAAACTGACCCTGGAACGGGTCGTGCCGATCATTTCAGCCAGTGTTTCCTGGCTCAGTTTCGGCAAGACAGGCTCACGCTTTGAATTCTCGCCGTAGTGCGCCAGCAGCAGGAGCAGTCTTGCGAGCCGCTTCTCGCTGGAATTGAAAAGCTGGTCCACGAGATCTTCTTCAATCCGGATATTGCGGGACAGCAGGTATTGCATGAAGTGATCTGCATACCCGGGATCGGAATGCAGAAGGGCCGTCATGGCTTCCTTCCTGATTCGTATCAGCCTGGTTTTCTGGACGGCGCTTGCAGTGGACATGCGAAGTGTCTGGCCGGCAAGGCAGCCTTCACCAAAAAAGTAGCCCTTCTCCAGGATGGCGATCACGGCTTCCTTGCCACGCGTTGAAACGACCGTGAGCTTGACCTTGCCGCTCTCGATATAGAAGACCGAGTCGGCAGTGTCTCCCTGCGCGAAGATCGTCTGGTTGTCCGTGCATGATCGGCTGGTGGTTTCATCCTGGAGCAATCCGAGGAAATGCCCGGCGTCAAAAGAGGAGTGCTTTTGTCCAGGGGCTTGTCTGGCGGGTGTCCGGGTTATTCGGTGCCGCTTTGGGTGTCCAGACAGGGTTTCCCCAGCCGGATCCTTCCTCCACGCCGCGTTGCTGCGGGTAAGTGCCTGTGCGCTATGCATTATCGCTGTATCCATTGTAATAACCGTCCTGGGAACCTGCATGAACCTGTGTGCTTTGGTCAGGTTCACGGTATGCCTCATGCCCGATTCCCAACTGTGCCTTAGCGCACATACAGCCATTCGGCTGGCAGGGGACACTATGAGCAATACCGCACAGACCCGGGCATGGCCCGCTGTTATGTTTCACGGCAAGTGGCTATTCCGTCACTCATCAAACAGGCAGGAGCCACACATGAATGTCAACGAAGACACCATCAAGGGTCAGTGGAAGCAGCAGGTAGGCAAGGCCAAGGTCATCTGGGCAAACCTGACTGATGACGAACTCCTGAAGATCGAAGGCCAGGCTGACAAGCTCACCGGCCTGGTCCAGGAACGCTACGGCATCAGCCGCGAGGAAGCACACAAGCAGGTCACGGATTTCTTCGACAAGCACAAGGCTTAGTAAACGGATGAGGCCAGCCGGCCTCAGCTGTAACGCTTATCAACGCGAAGGACAATTTCACATGTTCAAGAAAACACTCATAGCACTCAGCACAATGGCGGTATTTGGCATATCCGCCCCAGGCTTCGCCGAGGATGCCGACAAGGCCAATCTCGAGAAGCACGAAATCAACCGCGATGTCAGCAAGGGCAACCGCGATGTCCATGAAGACACTCGCGATGCGCACCAGGACAATCGCGACGCCAACCAGGCAATCGTGAACAAGAATGCCAGCGATGCGCATCAGGACAACAAGGATGCAGCCAAGGACAGCAGCGATGCAGTCCAGGACAGCAAGAATGCGGCGCAGGACAACAGGGACGTAGTCCAGGACAACAAGGACATCCGCAAGGACGTTCAGGATGCCCATCAGGACAACAAGGACGCCCGTGAGGCCAATGCCCTGGTGTACAAGAATTCAAGTGGCGTGAACTGCATCTACTACGACAAGAACAAAACCCGGCACATCCGCGGCAGCTGTGCGGACCAGGTAAGGCAGATCAATAGCGGCATGCCTGCCAGCAGCGAAGCCAAGGCAGCCAATGCGGCCAACCGTGACGCACATGCGGAAAGCCGCGATGCCAATGCGGCCAACCGTGACGCGCATGCGGAAAACCGCGATGCCAATGCGGCCACCCGTGAAGCCAATGCTGTCAACCGCGACGTCAATGCTGCCAACCGTGAGGCCAGTGCGGTCAATCGCGACGTCAATCAGGCAACCGTGGACAAGAATGCCAAGGATGCCCATGAGGACAACAAGGCCCTGGTGCAGGACAACATAGACGCCAGCAAGGACAGCAAGGATGCGCGTCAGGACATCAAGAACACCCAGGAAACCGGTGTCAGCGTCACGCATGATTCAAAGGGCAGGAAATGCGTACGCACGGACAATGATGGCGACAAACACGTTCGCAACAGCTGCTCGTAATTGCCGGATAAGCCGGCGGCATGAAACGTAACGATTAAAAGGAGAGGAAAAATGCTCGAAACCATTGTTGTAGTACTCGTTATTCTCTGGCTGCTGGGGATGGTCTCCTCGTACACGATGGGCGGGCTGATCCACATCCTGCTTGTTGTAGCGGTGGTGGTAATCCTCATTCGCGTCATTAGTGGTCGCCGGCCTCTTTAGGCAAGCGACTTGTCAGAAACAGGGTGCCGGCAGGGGTTGCCGGCACCACTTCCAGGAGAGGCCCATGAGAAATGTTATCGGCAATACCGGGTTGGCGCTTTGCATCGTGCTGATTGCATCCATCTTTGGATGCAACAGGACGCCCGATCAGCAGGGCAAGGTCGATGAAATGAAAGACAGTGTCAGCGACAGCGCCGGCAAGATGAAGGAAAGCGCTGGCGATAGCGTAGACACCATGAAGGAAAGCGCAGGACAGATGAAGGACAGCGCCGGCCAGTACGTGGATGACTCGACCATCACGGCGAAAGTGAAGGAAAAGCTCGTGGCAGATCCGACAACCAGTGCCTACGAGATCTCGGTCGAGACCCTGAATGGCACGGTCCAACTCAGTGGATTCGTCCAATCGTCAGCTGAGAAGGCCCAGGCTGAAGACATCGCCAAGGCTGTCGAGGGTGTCAAGACGGTCAAGAACGACCTGATTCTCAAGAGCAAGACCCAGGGCATGAATGACAGCAGGAAGAAGATCAGGTTCGCCTGATCTTCATTCCAGCCTGCTGCGAAGTCATTCGTGGCAGTTGGGCTGCCAGTGGCGAATGTCATTCTCGTCGTAGAAAAGGCAACCCAGTTCAGGACGATGGTTGATGAGGCGGGCAGCAACGCTGTCTGCTTGCCTGTCATTTCCCGGGCTGTCCTGCTGGCTCTCGGCCATCCGCCTTCTGCCTGATTCGTCCAGGTAGGTATTCCACCTGCTTTCTTCCATCTGGGAGCGATCCAGGTATTCGACCTGCATATCCCGGGCGGGATGCACAGCGTTGCCATCAATGGAATAGCCGCGATCCTGCGAATAAGCCGGTGCGGTCATTCCCGGCGCAGCCAGTAAGGCAAATATGGCTGTGGTCCTCCTGGCATTCATAAGGCTCCTGGGCATCGCGCTTCAACAAGCAGGGGAATCCCGCTCCTGGCGTAAGCAGCGCCGACAGAACTGTTCGTCCGAAAAAGTCAGTTTGTATTAAGGAGAGTAATACGCATGTCGCGCTGTGTATGTTTGCCAACGCACTGAATAAGCGCAACCACAAGGCAATACTCGATGCCGTAAGGATTCGCATGTTGGTGATTGCGCTGAACGTCAGCTTTCCATCAATAGTTTCTGCACCAGGTTTACCGGAGAATCACATGAAGAATGAAAGAAACTATCTGAGGTTTCTGACGCCACTTGCCCTCTTGCTGCTGATCCCGTTGGCGGTCGCCTGTGGCGGTGGCGGAAACAAGGGAAAATCCGGTGGTCCCGCGTCGGCGGATACTACAAGGCCCGCGGTGACGCTTGCCGTTCCTGCGGATGCCTCCACTGGTATCGCAACCAACACGCAGGTTGCCGCGACTTTCAGTGAGGACATGGCCCCGGCAACGATTTCCGGAGCTACATTTACGCTGACCTGCGCAAGCTGCACGGTTATGAATCCTGCAGGCAGCGTGTCCTACGCAGTCGGTGCCAGAACGGCTACCTTTTCTGTACCGGCAGGACTTGAGGCCAATAAGGCCTACACCGCCACCATCACCACAGGGGCCACGGACCTTGCGGGCAATGCGCTTGCGGGCGACCCGGCACTCCTTCCTGCCGCCAGTGATTTCGTGTGGAGCTTTACGACAGGTGCGACCGCAGACGTCACGTCGCCCATCGTGAGATCCATGAATCCGGCTCCTCTTGCCACGGGCCAGTGCCGCCAGAAGACCGTCAACGCCAGCTTCAGCGAAGACATGGACCCGGCAACCCTCACCATCGCCACCTTTACGCTGCAGAAAAGCGGTCCGCCGCTGGGTAACGCGATAGACGGATCCGTTGCATACGATGCATCAAGCAAGGTTGTGACGTTTGCGGCGAACAATAACCTCACGCCCAATACCAGCTATACCGCCACGATCACGACGGGCGCTGAGGATCTGGCCGGCAATGCGCTGGCCAGCAATCAGGTGTGGACCTTTACTACCGGTACACAGGACTGCCAGGAAGCTGTCGATCTTGGGGCCGCCGCGCCACTGGGGACAATGGGTGGTGGCTCCGGCATGACCAACCAGGGAACGCTTACCGTGATCAGTGGTGATATCGCTTCTTCTGCAACTGCCCCTACCGCAGTGACCGGGTTCCACGATCTGGCAGGCGACATCTATACCGAAACCGGATCCAATAAGGGAACAGTGAACGGGAAGATCTACACCTGTACGACTTCCACTACGGGCCCAACCTCCGCTGCCGTGAATCCCGCCTCGTGCTCGATCGCGCAGCAGGCAGCCAGCGACGCAGTGACTGCATATAACGATCTGGCCGCACTACCGTCCGGACCTGATCCGGGCGCCGGCAGCCTGGGCAACCTCGTGCTCGCTCCTGGTGTTTATACATCTGCAGCCGGTTCGTTCCTGGTTCAGGGCGGGGATCTGACCCTCGACGCACAGGGCGATGCAAATGCAGTCTGGGTTTTCCAGATGGCGACCACACTCACTGTCGGCGGCCCGGGCGCGGCATTCCCGCAGAGCATCATTCTGGTCAACGGCGCCCAGGCCAAGAACGTCTTCTGGCAGGTTGGTAGCGCGGCAACCATCAATGCAGCAGGCGGCGGCACCATGGTGGGAACCGTAATTTCTTCTGCAGGAACCAGCATCTCCACCGCAGGCAATCTCACCACTGTGACACTCGAGGGCAGGGCGCTGTCCCTGAATGCTTCGGTGACACTGGTAAATACAGTCATTAACGTGCCCGCGCCGTAAGCTAGCAAGCATTATTCACGTACTATCCAAACGTGGATCCCGACATAAGGGGCTGAGGTGCGTGCTGCTTCCGGACTCGTAATGCTCATATCAGGGGCGAATGCTGGTGTTCGGACCTGGCTCGGTCGCTGGCCTGGCCAGGTTGTCTGGGCCATGGCCGGCCTGCTTCTCATGCAGGGCTGCGCGACGCTCCCCAATGCCAGGCATGAAATGGCAGTGCCCCACGCACAGCAGGTGGAGTTCGAAGGCGCGCAGGGCCCGGTTTCCGAGAGCAAAAGCGACGCCATCATTGACCATCTTGAGAACAGCGCGGGCGCCACGGACGTGCTGCAAAAGCACCTCGCCTACGAACAGGCGGTAAATGCCGGCAGCCCCCTGGTTATTGGCAATAAATTGGTACTGCTGCAAAACGGGCCTGCGACATACCAGGCAATGTTCACGGCCATGCGTGGCGCCAGGAACAGCATCAACCTGGAAACCTATATCTTCGACGACGATGAGATCGGCAGGCAGTTCGCCGACCTGTTGCTGGAACGGCAGGCTGCCGGGGTCCAGGTCAACCTGATCTACGACAGTATCGGGGCCATCAATACGCCGAAGGCATTTTTTGACCGCCTGAAAGGCGGCGGGATCCGGGTGCTCGAATTCAACCCGGTGAATCCGCTGCAGGGCAATAAAAAAGAATGGCGGCTGAATAACCGGGATCACCGCCGGCAGCTGGTGATTGATGGCCGGATTGCATTCACCGGTGGAATCAATATCAGTGGTACCTATGCAAGCGCGCCAAGGGGTAAGCGCAGCTGGAGAATGCGCGATCAGCCGCCCGACAAGGCCACGGGCTGGCGTGACACGCATATCCAGATTGAGGGGCCCGTGGTTGCCGAATTCCAGAATCTTTTCATGGAAACCTGGGCAAGGCAGAAAGGCGAGCCGCTGCCGGCAAAGAACTACTTTCCAAAACTGAAGTCTCAGGGAGACGAGATCGTGCGCGCCATCGGCAGCACGCCGGAGGACGAGCAGAGCCTGATCTACCTGACCCTGATTTCGGCGCTCACCCATGCTGAGCGGGAGGTGCACCTGACCATTGCCTACTTCGCCCCGGATCCACAACTGCTCAAGGCCCTTTACGATGCCCGGCGGCGTGGTGTCGATGTCGTGCTGGTACTGCCCAGTTTCTCCGATAACTCCGCCATCTTTAACCTGGGCCGTTCGTATTACACCGAATTGCTGAAGGGAGGTATCAGGATCTATGAACGGCGCGGTGCAGTGATGCATGCCAAGACGGCCTGCATCGATGGTGTCTGGTCGACGATTGGTTCTACCAATCTTGACTGGCGCAGTTTCCTGCACAACGACGAAATCAATGCCGTGATACTGGGCCGTGGTTTTGCCGGGCAGATGGAAACCATGTTTGCCCAGGATATTAAGGATTCAGATGAAATAAAGCTCGACAAATGGCAGCACCGGTCGTTGTTGCACAGGATAAAGGAACGGGCTTCACGCATAGCGGCATATTGGCTGTAGGCATCATGAAACCCGGGTCGTCATCGGTAGTTAAAGGAGAGCCATGCGGCACACTCCGCCTGCTGTCACTGAACATGCAGGTGGGTGTGCATTCCTCCCGGTACCGGCATTACGTCACCCAGGCCTGGAGACATGCGCTGCCGTCCCGCCGGGCGCGCCTTAACCTCGAGCGTATTGCCACCCTGGTGGCTCCCTACGATCTGGTGGCGTTGCAGGAAGCGGATGCGGGCAGCCTGCGCACTGCACGCCTGAACCAGGTTGCCCACCTGGCAGAACGTGCGGGATTTCCACACTGGCATGCAGCGGTAACACGCAATCTGCGGCCGTTCGCACAGAACTCGCTTGGCTGTCTGTCGCGGTGGCCCCTGCAAGAGGTGAAGTACCATGCGCTGCCGGGTTTGCTTCCGGGCCGGGGTGCGCTGGAAGTGGAGATCCAGCCTGCGGGTTGTGAGCCCCTGCGCGTGATCATTGCCCATCTGGCACTGGGGCGACGAGGGCGTGCGCAGCAGCTGCATTTCCTGGCGGACATGATCAGCGACAGCATCGACACTGTTGTGCTCGGGGATTTTAATTGCAACGCGGATGAGCTGACGGCGCACACGGGCCTGAGTGGTACAGGGCTGCGTGGAGTGCATGACCAGCACACCTTCCCCAGCTGGCGCCCGTCGCGTTCACTGGACCACATCCTGGTTTCGCCGTCCGTGGAGGTAACAGACGCCAGGGTGCTCGATGCACAGCTGTCGGATCACCTGCCTGTTGCTGCCGAACTCAGGCTTCGGCTGGAGCGGCGTTGAAATCCGGCCGCTATCCGGCGTTTGCCTGCTGCAGGATGGCGAGCACCAGCAATGCAAAACCCGACACGGCCAGCAGTGCGTGGCCGACGATCAGTGGTTTTGGCAGGGCCAGCATTTTCGAATGAAACTGCAGGTTGATTACCGTGCCACCCAGCGCCGCAAGGACCAGCAAGCCGGTCGCCAGCTGCGCCATCCGGGGAATTCCGACAGTCAGTGCGCTATAGATGAGGAGGGTGAGGCCGGCGGCCGCCAGAACCCCGTGCAGCATCGCAATCCAGGACGGGGGACGTGGTGCGCCGCTGAAGCGAATGCCCGCCATGACCAATCCGCCGAGCGCGCCCATGCCCAGCAGGGCTGCGGCTACCTGCATGCTCATGTTCGGTTCCATTTCCATTACTCCCATGTGATTTCCGTAACGGTAGCGCGCAGCTTCAGTTCACTCCGTTCGATAGCGTACATATCATGATGGACATCGCAGGCTTCGGTTTCCACGCATCCCGCAGACTACTTCTGCTGGTTGTGATCGGCATGTCATTCAGCGTGCCGCCGGCACATGCCCATGATGCGGCGATGCTCAAGGCACGCTACGCGGACTTGCGGGAGAAAATGGCCAGCAACCAGTTCCAGCGCCCTTTGTACCTGGAGTCGAGCGAGAGCACCGGCCAGCTGAAAGGGGATATATATGCGCTGGTTGCGCAACCCTATGCCATTGTCGGGCCGGCATTACAGGGCAGGGATCAGTGGTGCGACATCCTGATCCTGCACCAGAACGTCAAGAGCTGCCGCGTTTCATCCGCCACGGGCGGTGAGGCGCTGAGCCTGCACATAGGGCGCAAGTTCGATCGGCCCCTGTCAGATTCCTATCCGTTTGAGTTTCTCTACAAGGTGATGGCGGCCCGTGCCGATTACCTGCAGGTGGAACTGAACGCCGTAAAAGGGCCGTTGGGAACGAGCAACTACCGCATCGTGCTTGAGGTAGTTGCGCTTGATGCAGGGCGCAGCTTCCTGCACATGTCGTACTCCTACGATTACGGCATGGTGGCAAGTGCGGCCGTGCAGGCTTACCTGGCGACGACCGGCCGGGACAAGCTGGGATTCAGCATCGTTGGGTACAAGCCAGATGGCGAACCCATCTATCTGCGCGGCGTACGCGGCGTGATCGAGCGCAACACGATGCGCTATTACCTGGCGATTGAAGCTTATCTGGCTGCGTTGTCAGTCCCGGCGCCAGGGCAGCTCGATAAACGCCTCAGCGACTGGTATGCAGGTGTCGAGCGTTACCCACTCCAGCTGCACGAGCTTGAGCGCAGCGAGTATATCGACATGAAGCACAGGGAGATTGCGCGTCAGCAGACGCCAAGCCCAGCCGCAGTCATCGAGTAGCGCCGGTCGCATTTCTGGACGTAAAGTGCGGAGCCGCACAGACCCTGGGTCTGGTTAAACGCGATGCTAGCGTCATGCGAATCCGCATAGCCATAACCAGGAAAACCCCATGAACCTGAAACCACTTTTAACCGCAGTACTCCTTGGCGGCAGCGCCATGTCCATTTCCACGGGTTGTGCGCACCAGGGACACGAGCGGACAGCCGGTGCCGTCATTGACGACACGACCATTACAACCAAGGTCAAGTCCGCACTGCTGGCGGAGAAGGACGTCAACTCATTCGACATCAACGTCAAGACCTTCAACGGCACCGTGCAGCTGTCGGGCTTCGTGGATTCGAAGTGGCAGATCGACAAGGCCGTGCAGATCGCAACGGGCATTGAAGGCGTCCAGCACGTGACGAACGACCTGATTCACAAGCCCAAGTAGCACGACTTCCGCCTTAACCTGGGCACAAAAAAAGAAACCCATTCGTGCTTATCCGCACGAATGGGTCAAGCCTGGATCCTTTACCTTGCCATCACCCCTAGGGGAGGTGATTGCGACTCGTGGGAGAGGAGGCGCAGGGATTCAGGTCATCTGGTTTCCGAGCCTAGAGAATCACCTTTTCAGTTGTTTCCTTCTGTTCGGTATCGCACAGATGGGTGTAAAGCCACCCTGGAAGAAGCAGAACCCGCGTTCCTAAGACAGGGCGGGTAATGGCCTTAACGCATTAACTCGTTGTAGTCGTCCATGCCGGCCTCATAGCACTCGCAGGAAGCGCTTTCGAGTCCGGCACGGTCAAGTACGCTGATCTCGCCCCGGGTATAACCGATAAGCCCTCTCCGTTGCAGCGCGCCTGCGGCGTTGGTGACACCGCTCCTGCGCACGCCCAGCATGTCTGCAAGGAATTCGTGTGTGAGATGGAAATGATCTGCATGTGCGCGGTCATGCGTCATCAATAGCCAGCGTGCCAGTCTTGCCTCTACTTCATGGAACGTATTGCAGCCGGCACTTTGTGACAGTTGCGCCAGCAGCACGTACAAGTAGCGGTTCATCGTTCTGAGTAACTGGGGGTTATCGCGCAACACACGGCGGAACTGCGCATCGCCCATCCGCAGGGCGGTGCCGCTGCCTTGCACCACGGCACGCAGGGGTGCGGTATTGACCCCGAGTATCATCGTCGCGCCGAGCATGCCTTCATTGCCGATCAAGCGCATTTCAAGCGGCTTGTGGCCATCGAGCGTTGCCACCGTGGAGATGAAGCCCATGAGTGGAAAATAGACATGCCGATAGGCCTGGCCGGGTTCACACAGGATCTCACCGAAGGTCAGGTCAGCCACCTCGCAGCGTTCCAGAATCCCGCTGCGCTCCTTGCGCGGCAGGCCACTGATCAGGCGGTTGACGACTCGGACCGGTATTGCGACTGACACGGTATTCTCCTGCTGTGTTGCAAAAGCCAGGAGCAGCACGGCAGACGTGCTGTGGCTGTCCAGATGCCTCAGTGTGAGCGACAAGGGGGGGGTGTTCTGTGCGCTAAGACACGGAAGATGCACTAATAGTCAGCTAACTGGAGAACCTGTACGCAGTCATTTGGCTGTTGGATGGCTGGAAATCAGGGGCGCACTAGTGGCGGCGCATCCGCTCGGTCACATCCATGCCGATCCCACGGTAGCCGGCATAGCGCCCGGACAGGCCAAATATGGGTTCCCCGCTCACCTGGAAGTATTGCTGGGAGCCATCGGCATTGATCCGGCTGTAGATGAAGTCCAGAAAGGGCTTCCTGGCGGCAATGTTTGCTTCCAATTCAGCGCGTTCAGCCTCGTCCCAGTGCTGGCCCTGGGCTTCATTTGCGGCGCCTGGCGAATCGTCGCCGCGAATGCCCAGCATCTCCAGCGCAGGTCCGGAAACCCGGGTGAAACGCCCGTTCTCGTCCTGCTCCCAGTACCAGTCGGAGGACAGTTCCGTAAGGCGGTGGAAGCGTTCTTCACTCTCGCGCAATTCAGCAGTCCGTTCCAGTACCGTCTGTTCAAGCAGCTTGTTGTGATCATCGAGTTGCCTGTGCAGCAGCCGTACTTCCAGCATGTTGTGTATGCGCGTTTTTACTTCAACGAGATCGAATGGTTTACTGACAAAGTCCTTGGCGCCGGCTTGCAGCGCGCGCAGTTTGTGTCCCGGTTGGGCAGTGATCACCAGGACCGAGACATAGCTGTCTGTTTCGATGGCCTTGAGACCTTCCAGGATTTCGAAGCCATCCATGCCTGGCATCATCAGGTCGAGCAGGATCAGGTCGTAGCCATGAGCGCGATGCAATTCGCAGACTTCAAGTGGATTCATCGTGGAACTGACGTCGGTATAACCCGCATCAGCCAGCATTAGTTCAAGCAGGCGGACATTGGCGGCCTTGTCGTCAACGATCAGTATCCTGGCATTGAGAAAGTCAGTTGTGTTCAGCATCACTTGGGTCCTATGGCTCTGGTAATACCCGATCCGGCCATGGAATATTCAAGTGCCACGTCCAGGGCATGCATGAATTCTTTGACCCTGATGGGCTTGGTGAGGTAACGGAAGAACCCGGCCGCCAGGCCCCGGCGTATGTCGTGGGGCATGGCATTGGCGCTGATGGCAATGACGGGGATATGTTCGGTCTGCGGATCTTCACGCAGGATTTTCAGGGCCTTGATGCCGCTGATGCCCGGGAGATTGATGTCCATCAGGATCACCTCAGGATTGTGCTCTCGTGCAAGCTCAATGCCGATGGTTGCATCCGTCGCGCTCAGCAACCGCATGTTTGGGCGGCGCGCGATGAGCTGCTCGACCAGCTTCATGTTGGCCGGGTTGTCCTCGACGTAGAGCAGCGTGCGCAGTTCCGGATCCTGCCTGGCTTTTGCAGCCAGGTGCGCTTCTGGTCCACTGATATCGGCTTCAAGCTGTGGTTCGGTCGCTCGCAGCAATTCAAACCAGAACACGCTGCCTTTGCCGGCAATGCTTTCCACCCCGATAACACCACCCATCAGTTCAACCAGGCGCTTGGTCATCACCAGGCCGATGCCGGTACCTTCATCACCGCTGGTTTCCTGGCCGAGACGGTTGAATGGCTGGAATAGTTGCGCCATTTTTTCCGGTGACAGGCCAGGGCCCGTGTCCTTGACGCTGATGCGTATGCGCTCTGCTGAAACCTCGGCGCACTCCACAACGACAGTGCCGCCGTAATCGTTGTACTTGATTGCATTGGAAAGAAGGTTGAGGACAATCTGCTTCACCCGGGTACGGTCGGCGCGGACAAAACAGGGGTTCTCAAAGTGATGGAAACTCACTGCGATGTGGTATTTCAGCGCTTGCGGTTCGATCATGGCCTGGCAATCGAGCAGGACGTCATTCATCAGCATGGGTTCCTGCGACAGCATCAGCTTGCCGGACTCAATCAGTGCGAGGTCGAGGATCTCGTTGATCAGGTCAAGCAGGTACCAGCCTGCTTGCAGGATCTGGCCAGTACTTTCCTTCTGGGTGACAGTCTGCGGTATGGCGTCGGACTCCATCAGCTGTGCAAAGCCCAGGATGGCGTTGAGCGGTGAGCGCAGTTCATGGCTCATGTTTGAAAGGAAGTCCGATTTCGCCAGGCTGGCCTTTTCCGCTGCCGCCATGGCATTGGTCAATACGACTTCTGCATTCTTGCGCACGGAATTATCGGCTCCGATCAGCAGGTAGCCAATGATCTCATCGTAATCATCCCGTAGCGCCGTGATCGAGACGACTGCCGGGAAACGGCTGCCATCCTTGCAGATGTAGGTCAGGTCATAACTATCGACGATTTCACGCGAGGCCTTGTAGGCCATCGCCTCAAATCCCGGTGTAATCGGTGTATCCAGTTCAAGACTCAGCGACCGTGCGCGAGCCATCACTTCCTGCGGATCATGTATGTCACTGGGGTTAATCTTGTTGACGACCTCGGAGGCTGAATAGCCCAGCATGCGCTCGGCACCGACATTGAACAGCTGGATGATGCCCTTCTCGTCGGTGGCGATGATCGAGAAGTTGGCGCTGTTGAGGATGGCGTTTTGCAATGCGCCGGTTTTAAGCAGGGCCTCCTGACGCTGGACCTCGGTGATGATGTCAGTGGCGCGGGCGCCAGCTTCATGAATGATTGCTTCAAGGTGTTTTTTGGACATGGTGTTTCTTCAATACTGCAGGGAGCTGTTGAGCAGGCGATTGAATTCGGTCTTGACCACTTCGTAGCATTCGCAGACGTGCGTATTCAGTCCCTCCCGGTCCAGAACCGTAATGTGGCCGCGCCGGTAGCTGATGACGCCCTTCTGTTTCAGTATTCCGGCCGCGGCGGTCACACTTTCGCGGCGTACGCCCAGCATGCTGGCGATCATTTCCTGCGTCATGACCAGGTCATTCGAGTCCATGCGGTCGAGAGTCAGCAGCAACCATCGGCACAATTGCTGTTCCATCGAATGATGGCGGTTGCATGCACCGGTCTGGGCCATCTGTGTGAGCAAGGCTTGGGTGTAACGCAACAGCAGGTGCAGCATTGGCCCGCCGCGGTTGAACTCTTCCAAAAGCAGCTTCGTTTTCAGGCGGAACGCGTGGCCCGCTGTTTGAACCAGGGCCCTGCTGGGTGTGCTCTCCCCGCCCATGAACAGCGAGATGCCGAGTATGCCCTCGTTGCCGACGCCTGCGATTTCCGCAGACGCCCCGTTCTCCATGACGTAATCGAGGGAGATGATGCATGTGGTGGGGAAGTAGGCATGCTGCATGCGGCCGCCGGATTCGTAGAGCACTTCGCCCAGCAGCATCGGCGCCAGTTCCAGATGAGGGGACAGGCGCGCGAATTCTGCCGCGGGCAGGGCAGCGAGCAGGCGGTTCTGAAGAGGGCTGGACGCTGGCGGTTCTTTTACTGCACCTGAACCATTGGAGGCCGCGCGAGCAAATTGTGGATGCTGAAAGTGGCTATCAGGATTTGCCGTAATTTTCACAGTTTCACGCTGCAGCGGACCTTGCAGCCGGTGGGCTGAGCGCACGAAACCGTGCTAAAGCCGGTCTTCCACTGGCTTGCAAATGGACAAAGACAGGGGAATCGCATGAATGGACTGCTGAAACTATCCTCATGCAACACTATGGTTGATGGGGCACTCTTCCATCTGTGCGCTAGGCCACAGACAGCGCTTCCATACCAGGATTCATGACCCTGCCGCGACGCTAGCGGAGGTAAGGCAGCAGCCGATCGGTTTCCTTCTTGACCACGGAATAGCATTCGCAACTCAGTTTCTCAAGCTTGACGCGGTCCAGAACCGTGATCTGTCCGCGACTGTATTCGATCACGCCTTTCTTCTGCAGCTTGCCGGCGGCTTCGGTGACGCCCTCCCGGCGTACGCCGAGCATGTTGGCGATCAGTTCCTGCGTCATGGTCAACTGGTTGCTCGGCAGGCGGTCCAGCGAAAGCAGGAGCCAGCGGCACAGCTGCTGGTCAATCGAGTGGTGCCGGTTGCAGACCGCCGTCTGCGCCATTTGCGTGATGAGGGATTGCGTATAGCGCAGCAGCAGTAGGAGCAGCGCGCCATGGCGGGCGAACTCATCCTTGGTCCACTGAGCCGGCAGGCGGTAGGCGGAACCGCCGCTCTGCACGATTGCCCGGCTCGGGGTGCTTTCGCCGCCCATGAACAGGGCGACACCGACGAGGCCATCGTTGCCTACGATGGATATCTCCGCAGACGCGCCACTTTCCATCACGTAGAGCAGCGACACGATGGAGTCGGTCGGGAAATAGACATGGTGCAGGGCATCGCCGGACTCATACAGGACCTTGCCCAGCGGCAACGACACCAGCTCCAGGTGGGGGAACAGGCGATCCTGGACTTCGACTGGCAGGGCAGCCAGAAGGTAGTTTTGTTTCGGTGTGGGAGTTTCTGGCATCTCAGCCACCAATCACATTTGTACGACGGAGAGTCCCTCTCTTATCAATAGGAGGGTAGCTCAGAATCCATGCATTGATATGTACGATAGCGTACATAAGCATGTCAAATGTGCTTTTTGGGTAATGGCGCCCAGGGTGGTTCGCATGTGATGAGAACGACCCACCACCATTGCCGCAGGGTGTCGTGAACACCCTGCGACCATGTTTCTTATTCCGCGGGCGGCGGAACAACAATGATGGTGCTGCCATCACCGGAACGACCTGTCTCACCCTGCGCACCGGTGTAGCCGGGATCACCCTGCTGACCGGTGTAGCCGGTAGCACCCCTGATTCCCTGGTTGCCCGTGTTTCCCGTTGCGCCGGTTGCGCCTGGGGGGCCGGGAGGTCCCGGAATTGCGGCGGGGGCAATTACAGTTGTTTCAGTGGAAGGACGATCACAGGCGCTCAAGCCGAGCGCGATGACCACGAAAGCCAATGGTATTGAATACTTCATGTTTGCACCTGTTGCGTTGCTGCGGCGAGTGGAGCCGCTTCGTCATTGTGTGCAATCAGGATGGCTCTCTCTGTACGCTGCCGCACGTTGAAAATGTAGACCAGATTCAAACCGTGGATGTGAGCCATTCTGACCAGACGGCATAAATGGTGATTGCTAGGGTTCGGGAGAAGTGACGATTCTCGTCGCCGACCAGATTCAGGAGATTTACATGAGCAATCAGCAAGCATCGCAAGACAAGCCCGAGCAGCCTAAGGTAAATCCACAGCCCAAACCGATCGAAACCACCGCTCAGCAGCCGAAGCCGGCGGAAGTAACCCCGAACAAGACCGTGACCCTGCCGGGTGCGGCGGACGGTGCGGCGCGCCAGGAAAATGAAGGTGGTCCTGCGGCCAAGGATGCCAAGGAAACCAAGACAGCCTGATTCATGCAGGGTATCTGCTTTCCATTTGCAGACAACCAAGCGCCCAAGCCATCAGATGGCGGGCATAAAAAAACGGCCCCGGATATCCGGGGCCGTTTTTCTATTACGGGTTTGACTTCTAAGTGATCAGAAGCGGTAACGCAGGCCGACCTGCACGAAGTCGCGGTCGCGCAGCAGGTTGTTGGCGCCGCCACCGAAGAACGCCGAGTAGGCCAGCGCCGTGCTCCAGCCCTGCCCGAAGCGCATCTCCGCGTTCGCGATCAGGTTCTTGCGGCCTTCGATGAAGTTGCCCGCCGGTCCCGGCGCAATGCCGCTGATGTCCTGCGCCCAGATCGCCGTGTTCTCGAAGCTGATGCCCGGGAACACGTTGTCATAACGGAAGATGGCGATCACGCGATAGCCCCAGGAGAAGTCATCCGCCCAGCCGTCCTTGGTCTGTGCCGGGTTGAAACGGATACCTGAGGGACCAATCACGCCGGAGTTTGAGAGGGAATTCCCGTTGGCGCCGGAACCATCTGCACCCGCACTGGCGTGGGTGAATGTGGCCGGTCCTTCGATCTGCAGTTCATCCTTGTCCGGCATGTCGAACACCTGGGTGGCACCGACTTCACCGAACAGCAGGATCTGGTTGGCCTTGAACCAGTTGCCCGGACCGACGATGTAGGTACCACCGAAGTTGTACTGTGCAGTCTGGAAGTTTTCCCAGCCGCGAATGGTTTCGCCCGGCGTGCCGGTGGCGCGGTCGGCAGCACGGTAGGAGCGCGGGTCGCGACCGCGGTAGGCCGACACGAAATCGGGAACCGTGTAGCGGATACCAGGCAGCTGGGCGACGGCACCGACTCCAGGAACACCGAAGTCGAAACGGTCATCCGGTCCGCCTGTGCCCGTGCCCCAGGGCAGCGCGTTCTGCAGCGCGGCGAACACGAGGTCCACGTTGGAGATCTGCAGCGGTGCTTCGGGGCGGTAGGCAACTTCACCCTGGATCGAGACGTCGCCGATGGTGGAGTTGAAGCTCACGCCATACAGCTTGATGTTCTCGGGATACTGCAGCAGCGCGCTGATGCTGTCGGCATCGAAGGCATCGCCGCGGTTGCCGATGACCTGCTCACGCGCCGGCGGGGCGACGCCCGCGGGCAGGGCGGACAGTGCAAACAAGGTGGCGTCTGCACCCGGGCAAGCGCCGAGCACGGTGGCGATATCAAGCACGCCCTTCAGGTCGAGGTTGAGGGGATCCTCTGCATTGGGCGTGGGCGCGCCAGGGCCGCTGAGGCAGCCATAGGCGCCGGCCTGCGTGCTGAAGTAAGGCAGGCGGCTGTGATAGTTGGCGAAGTAGAAACCAAGTTCGGTGCCGTTGTTGAGGTTCTCGGCGTAGTACTTCAGCGTCAGTCCGTACTGGCCGCCTTTCTTGGCTTCCTGCTCCGTCAACGGGAAGAGTTCACCGGTGTCGGTGATGGCGGACAGCATGATCTGGTCGCCGATGCCAAGGCCAAGCGGATCTTCGCCGGGCTTGCCGAAGCCAAGATTCACGGTCTGGTGTTTCTGCTTGGTGCTGACGTCGACTGTCGACAGGAAGGAGCCCGCTGCCGGTGCCTCGGCCTGTTCCCAGTCGTACTGGTAGAAGGCTTCCGCGCTCAGGTTTTCGGTAAGGCTCGTCGCCAGCTTGATCGCGCCGATGGGTGTAAGAACTTCGGCGAGGTCGAGGAAGGCCGGACGCGTCAGGTTGTTGGCATTCGGTGGATTGAAGGTGTTCAGCGAATTGATGATCAGGATGGTGCTTTCGCCCCAGTTGATCGGCTGGCGGCCAACCTTGACCGACAGTTCGCGGCCGCCGAAGAACGGGAAGGTGCCGGAGACATTGGCGTCCAGCAGCTGGAAGTGGTTGCCGATCTGTTCATCGACCTCGTCCGAACGCCTGGTAAATCCTGCCTCACCGCGATCCGCGCGCCGGCCCTTGGCGCCGTTGTTGGCGATGATGCTGGGGGTGAGCATGTTCGGGTGGAAATCATCGCGTCCCGTGTTTTCCACGTCGTAGAAGTACAGGCCGCGGGCAAACAGTCCGAAATTCTTGTAGGCCAGCGTCAGGTCCGAGGTGACACGTCCGACTGCCTGGGTTATTTCGCCCTTGTCGTAGTTCAGGTCGCCGTTGTCGATGTTGGTGGACATTGCGCCGGGCGCGTCGACGAATACCTGGTTTGCCGCCGATCCTTCGCCTACGTAGCTGTTGAGGCCGAGGGTCTGGTGGAGGGGATTGGCGACGTCGAGGTGGCCCTGGCAGGTGGTGCCGGCGCCGTTCGGTGCACGCGGGCAGAGAGTACGGTTCTGCTTGAGGTTTGCCTTGCCGATGAGGTTGTCGGAGCGACTCTCCGTGCGCACTTGCGCACCGGCCTGAATGCCGGTGTTGAGTGTGCCCTTGATCGATTCATCGCCCAGGTTCCAGTCGAACTGGACGGCCTGCGCGGAGGTTCCGCAAAGCAGCGCTGCGGCTGCTGCTGCGGCCAGGCGCCAGTGGCTGCGTCCAAAGAATTCCTTGATGTGTTTCATGCTTCGCTCCCTCGCACGTCATGACAATTCACGGCTGACTTGTAGCTGCATTGCTCCGGGAAAATTCCGGGGCAGCCTTGCAAGTTCTTCTTATTATTGTTCCGGCCTGTATTTCCGGTTGGCGGTCGTGTCAGGGCTGAGCCAGTCAAACCGCCGCAACCGGCTGGCTCAGGGTAGCACTGACGAAATCAGGAGGCTAGGGGGTTTCTCCTGAAAATCAGCAGCTTGCTGCATGCCAGCATGTGCGTTCAGGGCGGTCGGCAGGCCTTGACGGGGCGGCCGGAGGAAGGTCGTTGCGGCAGATTGACTAGTTCTGTGCGAGCCAGTCATGGATCCGGCGGTAAACCTCCGGCCTGTCGAGCAGGTCCCAGTGATTCGCACCGTACAGGGTCATCTGGTTCGCGGCATCAAATGCCAGCTGCCTGGCAGGGTCTGCATGCTGGCCGAGCGCACTGGCGATCCTGACCAGCCCGTCGCCGAGCAACCGGTCACTCAGGTCATTGGCACGAAGACCCGTGCTTGCTGCGACGGCGTAACACCGCACGCCCTCAGGCAGTGGAACGGCAAGCCGGGTATCGCCGGATTGCTCGAAGCGGTCGCGGTCCTGCCAGTCCTCGTCGCGCAGGCTGCCGTAACGCAGGTCGGTCACGCCTGCGCTGCGGATCATGCCCAGGCGTGCGAGCGGTGCCGAATAAGGCGTGATGCCGACGGCGGTCTGCAACCAGTTGCCGCCACGCTCGAGTGGCGCGCCGTGGTGTGGCGTGCCAAGAAAGACAATCCTGCGTAGCTGCTGCGGCCATGCATGATTTGCTTCGGCGGCATAGGAAAGGGCGCTTCGCGTCAGCAGCCCGCCCATGCTGTGCGTGAGTATGACCAGTTCTTCAATCGTCACCGGCCAATTGCCTGCCAGTGCTTCAAGCTGTTCGGAGAATTCGCGGCCATTGGTCGAGATATGGCGGCCGCTGTTGTAATGCAGGTAGACCGGCGTGTAGCCGAAATCGCGCGCCAGCGCCTCGGCGTGGTTGTGTCCGTTGCGGGTCCATTGCAGGTCATTCATGCAGAGGCCATGCACGACAACCAGCAGCTTGCCGCCAGCGCCGGGAATGGCCTGCGCCAGGCCGCCCTCCGGGAATTCCAGTTGCCTGCCTTCGCGGCGCCAGCACATTTCGATGGCCAGCGGATTGTCGCTGGCGGCGAGATAGTCGCCCATCACGCCATTCAGGGCGGCCAGCACGGATTCACGTCCAGCCGGATTTCCAGCCTCACCGAGGCTGAGGTTCAGCTGCCGGAAGGCCAGGTCAACGCCGTCGCGCACCCAGCCATTGATCAGGCGGATGTTCGAGTAGACGAATCCCGTAATACCGGAAGTGCGTCCCGATGCGGGTTTGGACAGGGGCCACGGCACGCGGGAAATATTGAGGTGCATCGCCTCGACAATGTCGGTGACCTGCTCGACGGCGTCGAAGGTCAGCCGGCTGAGGCCGCGCAGGGTGGCTGCGTTGTCGGGTTTGTTGCCGGCCATGATGGCGGTGCCGCGATTACTTGTCGCGGGTCTTTTTTTCCTTCAGCACGCGCGCGATGTAGCCGCCATCCTCCAGGTTCTCGAACTGGTCGGAGATGAGGTCGCCGATCTGCTTGTTGATGCGGCGGATGGCGTCGTAGACCATGCCGATGGTGCGGCGCTGGCGGTCGCGCAGCTGCAGCTTGTCGTCCTCCAGCAGGCCGGCCTTTTCCAGTGCCTCGAAGGGCAGGTCGGCAATGAACTGGTGCACCTGTTCCACCGAGGTGGCGCCCTTGTCCACCGCCTGCTGGATGAGGTCCTTCAGCAATTCCACCCTCTGCAGTTTTTCCATGACGGGCTCCTATAGGCGGGATGTCTTAAGCATTGACCGCCTGCAGCGGACGCGACGGCAGCGCACGGCGGAATATCTGCTTCAGAACACTAGCATACTGCCCCAGGAAACTGCCGGTGTTGTAAGGCAGGTTGTACTTCTCGCAGATGGCGCGCACACGCGGCGCGATTTCCGGATAACGATGCGCCGGCAGGTCCGGGAACAGGTGGTGCTCGATCTGGTGCGACAGGTGGCCGGACATGATGTAGAGCAGCTTGCTTCCCTCGAAGTTGGCCGATCCGTGCAGCTGGCGCAGGTACCAGTCGCCACGCGACTCGTTCCTGGTCTCTTCCTGCGTGTAGACGCGCGTGCCTTCCGGGAAATGGCCGCAGAAGATGACGACGTTCGACCAGATGTTGCGAATCAGGTTCGCGGCCAGGTTGCCGGCAAACACGCGCGGCGCATTCCAGACCGTGAGTAGCGGGAAGAAGACATAGTCCTTGAACCACTGCTTGCGGATCTTGCGCAGGAAAGGCGCGAACTGGGCCTTCAGTTCTTCGCGGCTCATCTCGCCCTTCAGCGCCTTGCCCCACGCAATGTCGTGGACGCCGACGCCGTACTGGAACAGGACTGACAGCAGTACGTTGGATACTGGCTGAATGATGTGTTTTGGATGCCAATGCTGTTCGTCGGCGACGCGCAGCAGGCCGTAGCCGACGTCCTTGTCCACGCCAAGAATGTTGGTGTAGGTGTGGTGCATGTAGTTGTGCGAATGGCGCCACTGCTCGCTGTCGCAGACGTTGTCCCATTCAAAGGTCTGCGAATGCAGGGTGGGGTCGCCCATCCAGTCGTACTGGCCGTGCATCACGTTGTGGCCGATTTCCATGTTGTCGAGGATCTTGGCGTTGGCCAGCGCGGCCACGCCCAGCACGAAGGTGATGGGGTCGAAGCCAACGGCCAGCAGCGTGCGGCCGCTGATCGCGCTGCCGCGCGCGATGCGCGTCATGCGGCGGATGTGCTTGGCGTCGCGCTCGCCGAGGTCGTTCAGGACCTCGTTGCGGATGGCATCGAATTCACCCTGGAGGGTGTCGATCTGTGCGCGGGTCAGGTGCTTGCTCATGTTCATTCTCCGTTGATCGGTTATCGATCTGGTATTTGATTCAGACGTCGATGACGACGTCCGAGCGTGCGGCCGAGACGCACAGCTGGATCATTTCGCCCGGTTCGGCGGAAATCTCGCCGGTCAGCAGGTTCTCGACCGTGCCGCTGATCTTCTTGCACTTGCAGCTCTGGCAGATGCCGATGCGGCAGCCATGCTTGGGCTTGAGTCCTGCCTGCTCGGCGTCCACCAGCAGCGGCTGGTTGCCCGCGGTTTCGGCGGTCGAGTTCGAGCGCGCGAAGCTCAGCGTGGCCTGCAGCTTGTCGCCGGTGCGGGTGGCGATTGGTGCAAGGCCGAAATGTTCGCACTGCAGGTTGGCTTCAAGACCTTCCGCTTTCCAGAAGTCCTTAACCATCTGCATGAAGCCGGAGGGTCCGCACAGCAGGGTGTGACGGTTGCTGTAGTCGGGAACGCGGCGCTTGATTTCGGCGGCATCCATGCGGCCATCAGCCGCCGTGTGCACGTATTCAAGCTGCAGTGAGGGCCAGTCCCTGGCCAGTGCCTTCAGTTCATCACGGAAGATCGCATCGCCTTCATCACGGCAGCTGTGAAGGAACACGATATGTCCGGTGTAGCCACGTGCCTTGAGTTCGCGCAGAACCGACATCACCGGCGTGATCCCGCTGCCGGCGCTCAGCATCAGCAGCCAGTCGGGTGTTGCCGCGGGCAGGACGAACTCGCCCATGGGACGACTCAGGCCGATCACATCACCGACGCGAAGCCGGTCGTGCAGCCAGCGCGAGACCTTGCCGCCCTGCTGGCGTTTCACCGTGATGCTGACCTGCCTGCTGCCGTCGGGCGCGGAGGCGAGGGTGTAGGTGCGCTGGTAGCGCACGCCGGCGATCTCGACTTCGATGACCACATGCTGGCCGGCGGCATGGCCGCGCCAGAGATGGTTGGTTCGCAGGACAAAGGTCCGCGTGTCCGGCGTTTCCTGGATGATGTCCACGACGCGGGCACGAACCTGGTCCAGGGACCACATCGGGTTGGCCTGGGCCAGCCAGTCATTGATCATGTCCGCGTCGTTGAGCGGACGCAGCCACGGGCTGCGCAGGATGTTCTGCACGCGCGTGGTCTGCTGTATGTTCTGTTTTTGGGCCTGTTGCTGAAGCATGGTTTCACCCCTGCAGCGGATTGTGTGCACAAGTGTTCACCATAATTGGATGTTTGTCAACACTTGTACACTGAAATATTCATCCAGGTAGGGGCCTGCATGAATATTTATATATAAAACAATAAGATAAATAATTACAAGTTCGTGTATACTGTTAACACTTGTATACGGTAAACCCATAATGGCAGCCACAAACCTGCGTCGGCCGAAGCGCGGCACTGAATCAACGGGGCGGACAGCCGACCTCGCTCCGCTGGTTTCGCGCGAGGAAAGAAAACAGCGCACACGTGAAGGCCTGCTGGATGCCGCCCTGCAGCTCATGGCCCAGGGCCGCAGTTTTACCAGCCTCAGCCTGCGTGAAGTGACACGTGAGGCAGGCGTGGTGCCGACGGCGTTCTACCGGCATTTCCGGGACATGGATGAACTCGGGCTGGCGCTGGTCGAGGAGGGCGGCATGACGCTGCGCAGGATGTTGCGCGACGCGCGCCAGGAAGGCGTGCCGCTGACCGACGTGATCCGCAGTTCGGTGAAGATCTACAAGCAATACGTCAAGGAACACCAGCTCCAGTTCCTCTTTATCGTCGGTGAGCGTGCCGGCGGTTCACCCGTGATCCGCGCTGCGGTCCGCAACGAGGTCAGCCACTTCGTCAACGAAATGGCGCAGGACCTGCGTCACCTGAACGTGCTGCCCAAGCTGGCCATGCCATCCCTGCAACTGGTCTGCAGCCTGGTCGTGAATACCATGCTCAGCGCCGCAGCCGACGTCATCGATCTGCCGCGCGGCCGCCCGGAGATCGAAGAGGAAATGACCGAAAACTTCGTACGCCAGCTGCGCATGATCTTTCTTGGCGCCGCGCAGTGGCGCGAAACTGCCACAGCCACATCCTGATCGCCGCGTGTCTTCATGCTGAGTTACCGGCATTCCTATCACGCCGGCAATTTTGCCGATGTGTTCAAGCACGGCGTCCTGATCCAGCTGATCAGATCCTTGCTGAAGAAGGACAAGCCGTTCTTCGTCCTGGATACTCATGCCGGTGCCGGCCGCTATGACCTGCGCACTGCGGAGGCGCAGAAGCTTGGTGAATACCACGCGGGGATAGGGCGGCTCTGGGAACGGCGCGACCTCGGTCCGGAACTGAACGATTACCTCGGACAGGTGGGACTGATCAATCACGGCAGCAAGCTGGTGGTGTATCCGGGTTCGCCGACCATTACCCGGCAGCTGCTGCGCGAAGACGACAGGCTTGTGCTCTGCGAGATGCATTCAACCGATCACGCATGGCTGCAGTCCGAGTTTGCAGATGCACGCCATGTCAGCGTGCTGCACACCGACGGCTATGCGGCGCTCAAGGGGCAGATTCCGCCACGCGAAAATCGCGGCCTGATATTCATGGATCCGTCATTCGAGATGGGCGGCGAATTCGAACGCCTGCTGGACGCGGTCAAGCTGGTTCAGGCGCGCTGGCGCAACGGCATGATGGCGCTCTGGTATCCCATTCTTCATCGCGCACCCAGCGCACGATTCCATCAGCAGCTGCAGCGGCTTGAGATTCCCGGGGTGCTCTGCGCCGAGATCGGCCTGCAGGCATATGACTCGCCGCAAGGCATGCATGGTTGCGGGATGGTGGTGATCAACCCGCCGTGGAAGCTGGATGAAATGCTGAAGCGCGTGCTTCCCGAACTGCTGGGAATCTTCGATCCGGGGCCGCAAGGCCAGTGGCGGGTCGAATGGCTGACGGCTGGCGGCTAAACCTTAGCCGCGTTCAGACATACGGGCCGCGCCCAATCCGTCTTGGCACCTTGAAGCGGCGGTGTACCCAGAAATACTGCTCGGGCGTCTCGCGCACCGCTGCTTCTATCAGCTGATTGATGCGCAGTGCATCCGCCTCATCAACTCCTGTCGGGAAATTCTCAAGGGGCGGGTGAATCTTCAACCGGTATCCGCTGCCGCCGCGCCTGCGCGTGACATGAACCGGCAGCACGATTGCCTTGCTCATCCTTACAAGGCGTCCGGTTGCAGTGAATGTATAAGCCGGTTGGCCGAAGAAGGGCACGATGGCGCGCTGGTTGGTGTTCGGATACTGATCGGGCGAGTACCAGACCAGGGTGCCCTCGCGCAGCGCGGTGATGAATCCGCGGACGTCGCGGTGGCCGATCATCGCGCAATGCGCCTTCTGTTCGCGCCCGCGCTTCTGCACGAGGTCGAATACCGGATTGGCAACCGGCTTGTACATGGCGCTGACGGTGGCCTTCATCGACATTATGCGCACGCCGATCTCGAGCGAAGTGAAGTGCGCCGACAGGATCATCACGCCCTTGCCGCTGGCCCTGGCCTTTTCCAGATGCTCGAGTCCTTCAAAGTGCGCGAGCGAGGCAATGCGCCTGTCCGATGCCCACCAGGCGTTGATTGTTTCCATCACGCCCATGCCTGCGGAACGGAACGCATCCCGCACCAGGCGGGCGCGCTCCACCTCGCTGAGTTCAGGAAAGCACAACCTGATATTCACTTCAGCGACGTGCCGCCGGCTGCGCACCAGGTGATATCCGAGGTTGCCGAGCCCGCGGCCCAGCGACATCTGCAGGCGATAGGGGAGCTGTACCAGCAGCCAGCCGAAGGCCACTCCCAGCCAGCTTGGCCAGTGGATAGGGTTCAGGATCAGGGAAAGTGGGATGGACATCAGCCTGTGTACGGGGAAAAGCGGCCAGGGTTGTCCTGCATTCTAGCCTTGGTCAACAATTTGATGAATCAGCCGGAGTGCGCGGCGGTCAGTGTCTTGCGACCAGCCGCACCGGCACGCCATCGCCAGGGCGCATCGTGACTGACGGAAAAGGCACCGGCGCGTTCGCGCCGAGGTAGGTAACGCGGAAACGCTGGGCCATGGTGGCCAGCAGCAGGATGGCTTCCATCTGCGCGAAGCGATCGCCAATGCAGGTACGGGGGCCGCCGCCGTAGGGCATGTAAGCAAAACGCGGCAACCGCTTGTCCAGACCATCAAGCCAGCGTTCGGGCGTGAAACTTTCCGGTTCCGGGAAATGGCGCGGATCACGGTGCATGACCCAGGGCGACACGTACACGGTGGCACCGGCAGGTATGTGATAACCGCCGATCTCGCAGTCTTCGACCGACTCACGGCCGATGAGGTAGGCGGGCGGATACAGCCGCATGGATTCGCGCACCACGGCGTCGGTATAGGGAAGTTTCATCACGTCCGCCATGCTGGGCGGCGTACCGTTCAGTACCTCGTCAATTTCGCGGAACAATGCCGCTTCGGCTTGCGGATGTTGCGACAGCAGGTACCAGGTCCAGGAAAGCGCAATCGCCGTGGTTTCATGACCGGCGAGGAACAGCGTGATCGACTCGTCGCGAAGCTGCTGGTCGCTCATGCGGCTGCCGTCTTCGTCCTGCGCCTGCATCAGCATGGACAGCAGAGTGTGTTTTTCCTCCGGGCTCTTGCGATGGTCCTCAATGAAGCGATACGCGACCTTGTTGATCTGCCTTACCGCGCGGTTGTAGCGCAGGTTGCTGGGAATGGGCAGGAAATCCGGAAGCTGGATCGGCCGCAGCATGCGTCGTGACACCTCAGTGGTGAGCACGTCCATGGCCTCGCCGACTTCATCGGTATCTCCTGACACGTCCTCGTCGAACAATGTCTTGGCGACGATCTTGGACGTCAACCGCATCATGTCCTTGTGCAGGTCGCGCTCATCGCCGTCGCGCCAGTCTTCCATCTCGCGCAGCGTGTAATCGACCATGACCTTGGCGTATCCGGCGATCTTCGGCGCATGAAAGGCGGGAGAGGCCAGCCGCCGCTGACGTCGCCAGAAATCGCCCTCGCTGGTCAGCAGTCCCTGGCCGACCACCGCAGTGACCTGCCGCCAGAAAAACCGGTTCTTGATGAAGTTGCGGTAATTGCTGAGCAGCGGAATGGCCGCCAGTTCAGGACTGTTGATCTGGAACGCGGGCTTGCCGGCCAGGCTGAGCTGCACGATGTCGCCGTATTCGCGCGCGCACTTCAGCAGGAAGCCGAGGATGTCGCGCCGGAAATCAGGCAGGTGGCCGAGCAGGAAGTGGCCAGGCGGGCCCGGCGGCCGCGATGCCTTTTGTATCGGTAGCGATTCAGGCTGGCTGGACATGTGCGCCGTGGTTTGTGCGTGGCTGCTGCCAGCATAAGCCAGGCGCTGCGCCGTGAGAAACTGGCGCAGGGAAATGCACACGACCGAGCAACAGGAAATACCGATTGGCTTGCTTGCCCCGGGAGAGGAGGTGGGGTGGCTGGCTGGTCGGTAAGACTTAGTGAGTTATTTATTCAGGCTACTTATTCAGTATCAGCTTGCCATGCCGGGTCTGTCGCAGGCGGTATTCCTGGCCGTTGTGTTCGATGACGACCTCGCGCGTGCTGCCGAACAGCTGCCGGCTTGGAAAGCGTCTTTGGGGCCTTGTCGTGTCATTTTCCACGGGGCGCGTTACTGGAAGTACCAGCCTGGACAAGGGCTTGGCTGTGGTTTTTGGTAGGGGCTTGGCGATCATGCTTATCCCTGGCAGGGCATTGGGAACGATGGTTAATGATAATCATTCTCAACTAATCGTCAAGCGGACCCGATCCCGACTACTTTCCACCTGTCCTGACTGCCTCGCGCCGCAAGGAACTGGCTATTGCTAGGCCGTGCCGCCATCTGACTTGTATAATGGCGCGCTTTTTTGTGAGAGCCGTGCTTTTTGCCGCGCGAAAGTGGCGGAATTGGTAGACGCGCTGGATTTAGGTTCCAGTGGGGTAACCCGTGAGAGTTCGAGTCTCTCCTTTCGCACCAATCCGCTCTACAGGTTTTCAGGCGCCGCTGCCCGTATTGGACCGCGGCCATCAATCTTGAGGTAACAGTCATGCAAGTGTCAGTGGAATCCGCCAGCGGCCTGCAGCGCCGGATCAAGGTTCAGGTCCCGGCCGAGCGTCTCGAGCGCGCCGTCGAAATGCGGCTGCAGCAGTTGGGCCGCAAGGCCAAGATCGCGGGCTTCCGCCCGGGCAAGGTTCCGCTGAAGGTGCTGCAGCAGCAGTATGGCGAGCAGGCGCGCCAGGAAGCGATGGGCGATATCGTCCAGGAGACTTATTTCGAAGCGCTGCAGCAGGTGTCACTGTCGCCCGCCGGCAACCCGAAGATTGAATTCGAGACGCAGCTGGCCGGGCAGGAACTGCGCTACACGGCGACCTTTGATGTCTATCCGGAGATCAAGCTCAAGGGCCTCGAGCAATTCAAGATCGAGAAACCCGTTGCCGAGGTTGCCGAAGCCGACATCGAGCGCATGATCAAGAACCTGCGCGAGCAGCGCCGCAGTTTTGAAGCAGTCGAGCGCGCCGCGGCCGAGGGTGACCAGGTCACCATCGACTTCGACGGCAGCCTCGATGGCAAGCCCTTCGATGGCGGCAAGGGCGAGAATGTCCCGGTGGAAGTCGGTGCCAACCGCTTCCTCAAGCAGATGGAAGACGGACTGGTCGGCCGCAAGGCCGGCGAGGACTGCGTGATCGCAGTGGACTTCCCGGCCGACTATCCGGCCGAGACACTCAAGGGCAAGCAGGCGCAGTTCCAGGTCAAGGTCAGAACCGTTGCTGAGCCGCGGCTGCCGGAGCTTGATGAGGAGTTTGTAAAGGCGACCGGCGTCGAGTCCGGCAGCCTTGACGCGCTTCGCAGCAAGATCAGGGAATCCCTGGCGCGCGAGCGTGACAAGGTGGTCAACGGCCGCGTGAAGCAGGCGATATTCGAAGCGGTGTCCGATGCCAATCCGCTGGAAGTGCCGCAGGCGCTGGTTGCCCAGGAAACCGGGCGCATGCGCCAGGAGGCACTGCAGCGCCTGCCGCAGCAGCTGCAGAAGGACATCCGCGAAAACGCAGAGAAGGCGAAGAGCCTGTTCCCGGACGACGTTTTCCAGAAGCAGGCCGAGAAGCGCGTCGCCCTGGGGCTGCTGATTTCCGAAATCATCAAGTCCAGGAAGATCGAACTGGATCCGGCGCGGGTAAACCGCCGTGTGGAAGACCTGGCGCGTGACTACGAGAAGGCCGACGACGTCATCAAGTTCTACCGGTCCAACCGCGAGATCATGCAGGGCATCGAGGCCATGGTGATGGAGGAGCAGGTGGTGGAATCGCTGCTGGCAAGTGCCTCGGTCAAGGAAGTTCCTGTCAGCCTTGAAAGCCTGATGAGCCCCGAACATGGCCAGCCCGGCCATGTCCATGGACCGGACTGCGATCACTAGCCGTGTGCTGTGTGTGCCCGGTTTCCGGACCGGTATGAAATCGCCACTGTTGCCGGGCGGCAAAAGCCGCTATGTTTAGCGAAAGGCGAGCGATTCACATACACAAGGTAACCGGAACATGAGCAGACAGGATTTCACCGACAACAGCCCGCGGGCGCTGAATCTGGTCCCGATGGTGATCGAGCAGACCGCGCGGGGCGAACGCGCGTTCGACATCTACTCGCGGCTGCTGAAGGAACGCGTGGTGTTCGTGGTTGGCCCGATCGATGACCATGTCGCCAACCTGATCGTGGCGCAGCTGCTGTTCCTCGAATCGGAGAATCCGGACAAGGACATTCACCTGTACATCAACTCGCCGGGTGGCGTGGTGTCGGCCGGCCTGTCCATCTACGACACGATGCAGTTCATCAAGCCCGATGTCAGCACCATGTGCCTCGGGCAGGCTGCCAGCATGGGCGCCGTACTGCTTGCCGCCGGCGCCAAGGGCAAGCGTTACTGCCTGCCGCATTCGCGCGTCATGGTCCACCAGCCGCTGGGCGGTTTCCAGGGCCAGGCCTCGGACATCGAGATCCATGCCCGGGAGATCCTGCAGACGCGTGAACGCCTCAACCGCATCCTGCAGCACCACACCGGCCAGTCCCTCGACAAGATCCAGAAGGACACCGACCGCGACTACTTCATGAGCAGCGAGGAAGCGGTGTCCTATTCCCTGTGCGACGAAGTGCTGAGTTCGCGCAAGTTGTCGGGTGCCCCCACCCGTTGAATCTGACCCTGCCAGCCTCCACTTTAAGAACTTCCCGGCACGGGTATTGCCTAATCTTTCGCATGCGCCCTTCGGGCCAGGGCCGTACGGGATTTGCAGCGCATTGGCACCGTGATATATCTAGGGTGTAGCCCATGATCCTGAAAGGATATTTTAGATGAGCAACGACACACGCGGTGGCGGCAGGGTTCTTTACTGCTCCTTCTGCGGCAAGAGCGAAAACGAGGTCCGCAAGCTGATTGCGGGGCCATCGGTATTCGTTTGCGACGAATGTGTCGAGCTGTGCAACGACATCATCCGCGAGGAACTGCAGACCAAGCCCGTGGACAAGGGCCTGCCCAAGCCGCAGGCCATCAAGAAGGTGCTCGACGACTACGTGGTGGGGCAGGAATCGGCCAAGAAGGTCCTGGCGGTTGCGGTCTACAACCACTACAAGCGCCTGAACGCCGCTCCGGCCAAGAGCGAGGACGTCGAGCTGTCCAAGAGCAACATCCTGCTGATCGGGCCGACCGGTTCCGGCAAGACCCTGCTCGCCGAAACACTGGCGCGGCTGCTGGACGTGCCCTTTGCGATCGCTGATGCGACCACGCTGACCGAGGCGGGCTACGTCGGTGAGGACGTGGAAAACATCATCCAGAAGCTGCTGCAGAAGTGCGACTACGACGTCGAGAAGGCGCAGCGCGGAATTGTGTACATAGACGAGATCGACAAGATTTCACGCAAGAGCGAGAACCCGTCCATCACCCGCGACGTGTCGGGCGAGGGTGTGCAGCAGGCGCTGCTCAAGCTGATCGAAGGCACCATCGCCAGCGTGCCGCCGCAGGGTGGACGCAAGCATCCCCAGCAGGAATTCCTGCAGGTCGACACCCGCGGCATCCTGTTCATCTGCGGCGGCGCCTTCTCGGGGCTGGAGAAGATCATTTCGAGCCGCACCCAGCGTGGCGGCATAGGCTTCCGTGCCGAAGTGAAAGGCCTGGCCGACGCGAAGAAGCTGGGTGAGGTGCTCGCCGGCGTCGAGCCGGAAGACCTGATCAGGTTCGGGCTGATTCCCGAGTTTGTCGGCCGTCTGCCTGTGGTGGCGACCCTGGAGGAACTGGACGAGCCTGCGCTCATGTCCATCCTGACCGAACCAAAGAATGCCCTGACCAAGCAGTACATGAAGCTTTTCGACATGGAAGGCGTGGAACTGCAGTTCCGGCCCGATGCGCTGCGCGCCATCGCCAAGAAGGCGATGGAGAGGAAGACCGGCGCGCGCGGCCTGCGCACCATTGTTGAAAGCATATTGCTTGATGTGATGTATGACCTGCCATCCATGGAAAATGTGTCCATGGTGGTGGTCGACGAGGCGGTCGCTCGGGGCGAGGCCAAGCCTTATATTGTCTACGCCCACGACGAAGAGAAGCTGCCGCGCCTGGCTGACGCTGCCGCGCGCTGATCTCGCCTCCGCAGGCCCGTCTCGACTGGCATCCCGTCATGCGGGATGGGGCGTGCCCTGCACTTGAAAACGTGCATCCCCATCCGCATCTTGTAAGCTAGAAGCCATGGCCGTGCCTGGCGGCCTGGCCCCCGCCAAACGAGGTATTCATGCAGACCGCGCCTGATCGACACGCTCCCGTTCTTCCCCTGCGGGACGTGGTGGTTTATCCGCACATGGCGATCCCGCTTTTCGTGGGGCGGCCGAAATCCATCAAGGCGCTGGAAGTGGCCATGGAGTCGGACAAGCAGATTCTGCTGGTTGCGCAGAAAACCGCTGAAGTGGACGACCCTGCCCAGAAGGACCTGCACGAGGTCGGCACGCTCGCCAGCATCCTCCAGCTGCTCAAGCTGCCCGACGGCACCGTCAAGGTTCTCGTTGAAGGCGCCCAGCGTGCGCGGCTGCTGAGCGTCCAGGAACAGGATGGCTACCTCGTTGCCGAATGTGCGCAGATCCAGGAGGAGGAGCGCAGCAACGACACCGAACTCGACGCCCTCATGCGCTCGACGCTGGCCGTGTTCGAGCAGTACATCAAGATGAACAAGAAGATTCCGGCCGAGCTGCTGCCGTCACTGGCCAGCATGGACTCGCCCGGCCGCCTGGCCGACACCATCGTCGCTCACCTGAGCCTGCGCCTGGACCAGAAGCAGCAGGTGCTGGAGGTCGAGGACGTCAAGGAACGGCTGGAGCACGTGCTGGCGCTGATCGAGAGCGAGATCGAGGTCCTGCAGATCGAGAAGAAGATCCGCGGCCGCGTCAAGCAGCAGATGGAGAAGAGCCAGCGCGAGTATTACCTCAACGAACAGATGAAGGCGATCCAGAAGGAACTGGGCGAGATGGACGATGTGCCCAATGAGCTGGAAGAGCTGGGCAAGAAGATCGACAAGTCCGGCATGCCCAAGGAGGTCAAGGCCAAGGCTTCCGCCGAGCTGAACAAGCTCAAGATGATGTCTCCGATGTCGGCTGAAGCCACCGTCGTGCGCAACTACCTCGACTGGGTGGTCGGCATGCCGTGGAAGAAGCGCACCAAGAGCAGCATCGAACTGGAGCAGGCCGAGAAGGTCCTCAACGAGGACCACTATGGCCTTGAGCAGGTCAAGGAACGCATCCTTGAATACCTGGCCGTACAGAAGCGCGCGCGCAAGGTCCGCGGCCCGATCCTGTGCCTGGTCGGTCCGCCGGGCGTCGGCAAGACCTCGCTGGGACGTTCGGTGGCGCGCGCGGTCAACCGCAAGTATGTGCGCATGAGCCTCGGCGGCGTGCGTGACGAGGCCGAGATCCGTGGCCATCGCCGCACCTACATCGGCTCCATGCCCGGCAAGATCCTGCAGAACATGAGCAAGATCGGCGTCCGTAATCCATTGTTCCTGCTCGACGAGATCGACAAGATGTCGAGCGACTTCCGCGGCGATCCCGCCTCGGCCATGCTGGAAGTGCTCGATCCCGAGCAGAATTCGACGTTCAACGATCATTACCTGGAAGTTGATTTCGATCTTTCGGACGTGATGTTTGTCTGCACGGCAAACACGCTGAACATTCCGCCCCCGCTGCTCGACCGCATGGAAGTCATCCGCCTGCCTGGTTACACGGAGGACGAGAAGGTCAACATCGCGCAGAAGTACCTGCTGTCCAAGAAAATGGCGGACAACGGCCTCAAGGAAGGCGAGCTGACCATTTCCGAAGCGGCGATCCGCGACATCATCCGCCATTACACGCGCGAGGCGGGCGTCCGCAGCCTGGAGCGCGACATCAGCAAGATCTGCCGCAAGGTGGTGAAGGAACTGCTGAAGAAGCCGACCGACAAGACCGTGCACATTACCTCACGCAGCCTGGACAAGTACCTTGGTGTGCCGCGTTTCCGCTATGGCCGCGCCGAGGAAAAGGACCAGGTCGGCCGCGTGACCGGCCTTGCATGGACCGAAGTCGGCGGCGAGCTACTCACTATCGAGACCGCCGTGGTTCCCGGAAAGGGCAAGCTGATCCATACCGGCAGCCTTGGTGATGTCATGCGCGAATCCATCCAGGCCGCGCTGACCGTCGTGCGCAGCCGCGCCGCCAAGCTCGGCATTGATCCGGATTTCAATCAGAAGACCGACATCCACGTGCACGTTCCCGAAGGTGCAACACCCAAGGACGGACCGTCCGCGGGTATCGGCATGTGTACAGCGCTGGTATCGGCACTCACCGAAATTCCGGTGAAGGCGGATGTGGCCATGACGGGTGAAATCACCCTGCGCGGTGACGTCCTGCCCATTGGCGGACTGAAGGAAAAGCTGCTTGCGGCCCATCGCGGCGGCGTGCATACCGTCCTGATCCCGGAGGAAAACGTCAAGGATCTCGCCGAGATACCGGACAAGATCAAGGGCAAGCTTGAGATCAAGGCGGTCAAGCGAATCGATGAGGTTCTGGAACTCGCACTGCAGCGGATGCCTGAAGCAAAGCCTGCTGCGCTGGTAGTTGAAACCCCGGCAGCGCCGGAAGAAGACACGGGCGCGATACGCGCTCACTGAACCGGAACGACCTGCACTTCGCTGGAGCATTCCCCGTAGCCGTACTTGCGGAAAAGCATCTAAGCATGTAGCCATTTTTTTGTTGACGTCCGTAATGACCGGTTGGTATAAATCCATCCTCTATTTGCGGCGTCCGGTTCCGGATGCCGGGTAACCAGGACAATCAGCCAGCTTTGCCGCATGATGCCGGTCCGGACGCGGCACGGAAATATCATTAGAAAATTTTCATATTCACGGGGGATGAAGGGAAAATGAACAAGTCTGATCTGATCGAAGCGGTTGCGAAAAAAACCGATCTGTCCAAGGCCGACGCAGGCCGGGCCATTGATGCGGTTTTTGACAGCATCACCGCGGCCCTCAGGAAAGGGGACAAGGTCTCGCTGGTCGGGTTTGGCACATTCGGCGTACGCAAGCGCGCGGCCCGCAAGGGACGCAACCCCAAGACCGGCGCCACCATCCAGATCAAGGCTGGCAAGACGCCCGGATTCAAATCTGGCAAAGCCCTGAAGGACGCTGTAAACTAGCGCGCCCTCGCGGGTTCCAAAGCCTTAAGGGTGCTTAGCTCAGCTGGTAGAGCGTCGCCCTTACAAGGCGAATGTCGGCGGTTCGATCCCGTCAGCACCCACCAGACAGCGGAGCGGTAGTTCAGTTGGTTAGAATACCGGCCTGTCACGCCGGGGGTCGCGGGTTCGAGTCCCGTCCGCTCCGCCACTCGTATACGAGAGAACCGGCGCCCCCAGAAGGGGCGCCGTTTTTGTTTACCGCCACGGAAAATCTCAACCTGCAATGGGGCAGGCACTGACAACCGGGCCAGACTTTCGGGGTATACATGCTGCAAGCCATCAGGGATCGTGCGACAGGCATTTTCGCCTGGGCCATTCTGCTGTTTCTGATCGCCTCCTTCGCGTTGTGGGGCATTCATAGCTATTTCGAGGCGCCCAGCAATCCTGTTGTGGCAAAGGTCGGCAGCACCGAGATCACCAAGCTGGAATTGCAGCGCGCCTATGACCAGCGCTACCAGCGCCTGCAGAACCTGATGGGCGACAATTTCCGCCACGACCTGATAGACCCAAAGCAATTCCGCCAGAACGTTCTCGATGAACTGATCCAGTCAGCGCTGATGGAGCAGTACGTCGACCAGGCGGACTATCGCGTCGGCAATACGGATGTGGCCGGTTACCTGCGTGCCACGCCGGCCTTCCAGGTCAACGGCCAGTTCTCGCCGGAAACCTACAAGGAATTGCTGGCCCGCGAAGGCATGAAGGCAACCGCATTCGAGGCGCAGCTGCGCCAGTCCATGGAAATGGAGCAGATGCGCACCGGGCTCCTGCAGACAGGATTCGTGACGCAAAAGGATATCGATAATGCCTGGCGCATCCAGCACGAGCGCCGCAACCTGGCTTACGTCCTGTTCGATACCGCGCGGTACGAAGCGCAGATTTCTCCAAGCGACGCCGAGATCGCGGCCCGTTACGAGGCCGACAAGAAGCGTTACTTCACGCCGGAACGTGTGCGGGTGGATTACATCGAACTGGACAAGAACACCCTGCCGCCGGCATCGGCCCCCGAAGACGAAATGCTCCGTGCGCTATACGAAGCCGAGAAACAGACGCGGTTCGCGCGTCCCGAACAGCGGCAGGCGCGGCATATCCTGATCCGCGTGGTGGGAAATTCGGGTGAGGCGCAGGCCCTGCAGAAAGCCCGCGAAGTGCGCTCGCAGATCGAGAAGGGCGGCGACTTTACTGCGCTCGCCAAGCAGTATTCCGACGATCCTGGTTCCAAGGACAAGGGTGGATTGCTCGACCTGTCTCCCAAGGGCACGCTGGATCCGGCATTCGATGATGCGCTTTTCAAACTGAAGCAGGGCGAACTCAGCCAGCCTGTGCGCACGTCCTTTGGCTGGCACATCATTCAGCTCGAAAAGCTGGTGCCCCAGCAGGTCAAGCAGTTCAACGACCCCGCTGTCCGTGAGGAACTGCTGACGATGTACCGCGGGCGCGAGATAGACGAGCGCTACAAGCAGCTCGCGGACAAACTCGACGAACTCAGCTTCGAGCATCCCGATTCGCTGCAGCCCATTGCCCAGGCGGTCGGCCTCAAGGTTGAACAAAGCGACTGGATGACCCGTGGCGGCGGCGCCGGCATTGGCGCCATCAAGGATATTGTTGAGGCAGCGTTTTCGGACACGGTCATTGTCGATCACGTCAACAGCGCCCCGGTAAAGGCGGGTGCCAACCGCCTTATCGTGCTGCGTGTGCGTGATCACGAGGCTCCCCGCCAGCGCGCACTGGCAGAGGTGCGCGATGTCCTGGTCAAGGACCTCAAGAACCAGCGCGCCCGCGAGCGGGCGATCGAGCAGGGCGGCAAGGCCCTAACCGCGCTCAAGCAGGGGCGAAACCTTGATGATGTCGCCACCTCGGCCGGTTTGTCCGTCAGCCGTCCCGGACTCATCGAGCGCAGCGCGACGCAGGTTCCGGCACCGGTGGTCACGGAAGCATTCAGGATGCCGAGGCCTGCCGCAGGGCAGTCGAGCTATTCCGGACTGCCGCTTGCGGATGGAGGCTATGCAGTACTTGCGCTGCAGTCTGTCGAGGATGCAGATCCGGCAAAGGCCACAGAGGCTGATCGCCAGGCGCTGTCACAGGCACTGACGGGTCGCGTGGCGGGTGCTGAATTCAGCGCACTCAAGGATGCCCTGCGCAAGGACATCAAGGTCAAGATTAACGAAGACCAGCTGTAGTCTGGCCTGCAGCACTCCAACCGGCTGTAACTGACAGACTGCTGATTACCGGTCGGACTGAACCGGCCACGATACTGCGCTCTCCGGAACGGCACGTTACACTGCGGTCATGAAGCTGCACTGGCAGATACTCATCGCATTACTGCTGGCCGCCGGCGCCGGCGCGCTTGTCGGCCCGGACGGGCAGCTTGTTCCGGCGTTCGAGTTCGTTGGCCGACTCTTCCTCAACGCCCTGTTCATGCTGATCGTGCCGTTGATCGTATCCGCGATCATCAGCGGTCTGGCGGCGGTCAGCGACGGCCGCAGCATTGGCCGCATGGGCCTGCTGACAATGGCTTACTACATCGGTACCGGCCTTCTCGCCATCCTTACCGGACTGGTGATGGTCAACCTGTTCCACCCTGGCGTCATCGACGGTGTTGCGGCGGGCCCGCGCCTGGGCCTGGCAGCGGATACGCAGAAGGTACTGTCGGGCATCCAGGGATACGGCGCCGGCGACCTCGTGGACCTGCTGCAGCGACTGGTTCCATCCAATGTCTTTGCTGCGGCAAGCCAGAACGATCTGCTGGGCCTGGTTTTTTTCAGCCTGTTGTTCGGCTTCTTTGTCGGCAGGCTGCCGGAGGAACAGGCAGAGACCCAGCGCCGGTTCTGGGCCGGCGTGCATGGCGTGATATCACAGATCACGCGGCTGGTGATGCGCTTTGCACCGATAGGCGTGTTCGGGCTGGTCGCGGCCGTCGTTGCGCGCACCGGTTGGGATGCGTTGCGGCCGCTGCTAATTTTCTTTGTGGCCGTGATCTGCGGATTGCTGTTCCACGCGCTTGTAATATTGCCGCTGGTGCTTAGGTTTGTCGGGCGCGTTTCCCCACTGCGGCATTATCGTGCGGTCTGGCCGGCACTGCTGACCGCTTTCTCGACCAGTTCCTCCAACGCAACGCTGCCGGTCACCATGCAGTGCCTGCAGGAACGCGCGCGGGTTTCATCAAAGGTGACGGGATTCGTGTTGCCGCTCGGCGCCAACATCAACACTGATGGTACCGCTCTCTACGAATGTGCGGCAGCGCTTTTCATTGCCCAGGCCTACGGTCTCCACCTGGGATTTACCGGCCAGTTCATCATCGTTGTAACGGCACTGATCACGTCGTTGGGCGTGGCGGGCATTCCCTCGGCCAGCCTGGTCGCGATTGGCGTGATCCTGGCGGCAATTGGTCTCCCACTGGAAGGCGTGGGGCTGATTCTGGCGGTGGATCGGCTGCTGGACATGTGCCGCACCGTGGTCAATGTCCTCGGCGACACCTGCGCCACGGTCATTGTCGGACGACTGGAAGGCGAAACGGAAATACTTCAGGACAATCCGCAGACCTGATCGTTAAGCGCCACTGGCAATGCCAGTAGCGTCGAATATCCGCCGTGAATGAGCCCTTGAATGGCTAGGATTCGCCGCCCGCAGGGCTGTCCGGCATGGTCATGCCCATGATGTTGTAACCGGCATCCACATACATGATCTCGCCGGTGATGCCGGAGGCAAGGTCGGAGCAGAGGAAGGCTGCGGCATTGCCGACTTCCTCGATGGTGACGTTGCGGCGCAGCGGTGCCGCCTGTTCCGCACTGCTCAGCATGCTGCGGAAACCCTTGATGCCGGCTGCAGCCAGGGTCTTGATCGGGCCGGCTGAAATGCCGTTCACGCGGATGTTCTTCGGGCCGAGGTCGTAAGCCATGAAACGAACGCTGGACTCCAGGCTGGCCTTGGCCGGCCCCATCACGTTGTACATGGGAATGGCCTTGACCGATCCCAGGTAAGTGAGAGTCAGCAGTGCGCCATTCGCGCGCAGCATCGGCAGTGCGCCCTTGGCGAGGGCGGCGAAACTATAGGCGCTGATGTCATGGGCGATTTTGAAGCCGTCGCGCGTGACGCTTTCCAGGTAGCCGCCCTGCAGCAGTTCGCGCGGCGCAAAGCCAATCGAGTGCACGACGATATCGAGTGCGTCCCAATGCTGGCGCAGGCCCGCATAGAGCGCGTCGATCTCGGCATCCACGGCGACATCGCAGGGCAGTACGATTTTCGAGCCCAGTTCGGCGGCAAATTCCTCGACGCGGGGCCTCAGTTTTTCACCCTGGTAGGTGAAGGCGAGCTCGGCGCCTTCGCGCTTCATCGCCTGCGCGATGCCATAGGCAATGGAACGTGTGCTGGCTACGCCCGTAATGAGCGCGTGCTTGCCGTCGAGAAAACCCATGCTGCAATCTCCGGAAGTGTTGATGTCGGGGAAACTAGGTACCCGTTCCGGCGATGCCCTCTTCCTTGCTGGCGAAGACCTTCAGGGTCTGGCCGGCGCGGATGCGATGTGGCCCATGCAGGGAGTTCCACTGCATAAGGTCATGAACACTGACCCTGAAGCGCGTTGCGATCACCGAGAGCGAATCGCCGATGCGCACAGTGTAATACAGGATCTTCGACGGGTCAGGCCGGGCAGGCCGCTTGAGGGCGGTTCTCTCGGTGCTGTCCCTCTTGGTGATAAGCGCAAGGCCGGGCATCAGCGTGGTGTAGGGCGTGCGGTTTTCGGCAGGCCTGCGGCCGCTTCGGGGAATACGCAATTCCGTGCCTGCCTTCAATGACCGGTTGTTAAGGCGGTTGACCTGGCCGAGTACCAGCGGATCGACGTCGTAGTTCTTGCCGATGATTTTCAGGTTCTCTCCCTGACGGACCGTATGGCTGTCCCAATGCACGAACTTGTCCCTTGGCAGCTGGGCCAGGTCCTTGCGCAGGGCATCGCCACGCCCGTAGGGCACGACTAGCCGGTGCGGGCCATCCGGCGCTGTGGCCCAGCGGCGGAAGCCTGGATTCAGTTTCTTCAGTTCATCCAGCTTGAGGCCGACCATGTCAGCTGCCAGTCCCAGCTCGATCTGTCCAGGCAGTTCCACCGTTTCGATGCGCGGCGCGTTGGGCATCGGCGTCAGCTTGTAACCGTAAAGTTCCGGCCGGTCGATCAGTTCGATCATGCCCAGCAGCTTGGGCACGTAGTCGCGTGTCTCGGCAGGAAGCGAAAGCGACCAGAAGTCTGTCTTGCCCCCCTTCGACTTTGCTTCCTCTATGGCCTTTTTCATGCGGCCTTCGCCGGTGTTGTAGGCAGCGATGGTGATCAGCCAGTCACCGAACATGGCATGCAGGTAATCAAGGTAATCGAGCGCGGCGCGGGTCGCTTCCGGCACATCACGGCGGCCGTCGTACCACCAGTTCTGGCGCAGGCCAAAGCGCGATCCGGTATAGGGCAGAAACTGCCACAGGCCCATCGCGGCATTGCGCGAATAGGCCTGCGGATCGAAGGCGCTCTCGATGGCGGGCAGCAATGCCAGGTCGAGCGGCATGCGGCGCTCATCGATGGCGTTGACGACATGGCAAAGGTAGGGTTCGGAGCGTTGCAGGATCAGATTCGTGCGCTTGTTTTCCTCGGCGAGGCGCTTCGCCCATACGCGCACCTCCGGCCTGTCGCGCGGCAGTTCGAAACCGGTGCGCAGGCGTGCCCAGATGTCCTTGACCGGAGGCGTAACCGCGGCGCTGACAACGGGCACGGCAGGAGCCGGAGGCGCAACCGGAACCGGAGCCGGGGCCGTAACAACCGGCGGCGCCGGCGTGACTACGACAGCCACGCGTTTTGCCACAGGTGGAGCAGGGCGCGACGGCTCGAAAGAGGCACATCCGGCAAATAGTGAGAGGACCGGCGGCAACAGCAGAAGCAGGTGCGGCCGGTTGTTCATCAGTGCGCTACCGGCGGCGGAACAAACTGGTCTTTCCAGGCCCGCAGCACTGCAAAGCTGTCAACGGGATCCTTGAGTGTGCGGCCGGCGTGATGGGCCGCAGCATCTATTACGGTCGGAACGGCGCAGCGCAGGAAAGGATTTATTTCACGTTCCAGTCCGAGCGTGGAGGGCAGGCTGGGCTGCTGTTGTTCCCGCAGTCCGCGGACATGCCGGAGCTGTCCTGCCGCAGCGGTATTGCCGGGTTCGACGGCGAGTGCGAAGGCGAGGTTGGATTCGGTGTATTCATGCCCGCAATAGACCAGGGTGTCGACTGGCAGTGTGGCCATGCGTTCAAGCGAGCCGTGCATCTGCATGGGCGTGCCCTCGAACAGGCGGCCGCAGCCGGCGCTGAACAGGGTATCTCCGCAAAACAGCAGGCCGTTGCCATGAAAGGCAATGTGGCCGAGGGTATGGCCGGGGATATTCATGACAGTGAATTCGGCGTCGAGGCAGTCTACGCGCGCGGTTTCGCCATCGCGATACGTCTGGCTGAGACCCGCAATGGGCTGACTCTCGGCGGCGGGGCCAAGCACGGGTACAGGGGCGTGCTCAAGCAGCTCGCCTATACCATTGGTATGGTCCCAGTGGTGATGGGTCACCAGTATTCCCCCCAACGTCAGCCCACGTTCCCGTAAAGCCTTCAGTACCGGCTTTGCATCACCCGGATCAACCACGACGGCATCCCTACCGCCTTCCCGGTGCAGCAGCCAGATATAGTTATCCTTGAAGGCCGCTAGCGCCGTGACCCTGAGCATGTCTCAAAATACTGACAGCCCACTCCCACAGCGTCAATTTAACCTGTCACACTACCCCCTGATACGCAAATAACGCGCCTGTTTGCCGTCTAAACCTAATGTCCACGATGCCCCATCAGCCTGATCCGGAAGCCCTGCAGCACTGGTTTTCTTCTCCCGGCGGCCGTCAATTGGTCGAGCGGGAAGCCAGCCAGGTGCAGGCAGTGCTGCCTTCCCTGATCGGATGCCGCCTGCTGCAGATCGGCAGCTGGGGACTCGATGCGGACATGTTCCAGGGTGGCTCGATCCTGCAGCACTGGGTGCTCGGCCTGACTTCTGCGCCGGGGGTTCATGCCTGCATTGACGGCAGGTCGCTGCCGGTGGCAAGCCGCAGCGTCGACACGGTACTGCTCCCGCACAGCCTCGAACTGGTGTCTTCGCCGCACAGGTTGCTGCGCGAGGTGGACCGTGTCCTTTGTAACCACGGCCACGTCATCATCCAGGGATTCAACCCGCTTGGCTTCTGGGCCATGCGGCAGGGCCTGCCCTGGGGCAAGCAGCGTTTCCCGAAAGAGGGCGCGCGTTTCTACACACAGAACCGCGTGCGCGACTGGCTTGAATTGCTTGATTTCGACATCATCGAAGTAAGGCGCTATGGCGCCCGCTATCCTGCCAACCGGCCGTCGCCGGAGGCGGGTGACGTGATGGGTCTTCTTTATGCCCCGTTATGTCAGGGTTACCTCGTACTGGCGCGCAAACGCGTCATACCGTTGTCTCCCCTGCGTCAGCGGCGTGCGTCCCCTCGAGTGGTCGTGCCAGCGGCGCTGCCCGAGGCGCGCGTGCATCGCAGCCGATGAAAGCCCAAGAATGAAAGAAGTCGTCATCCACACCGACGGCGCCTGCCGTGGCAATCCCGGCCCAGGCGGCTGGGGCGCGCTGCTGGATTACCGTGGCAAGCTGCGCGAACTCTGGGGTGGCGAGACATTGACCACCAACAACCGCATGGAATTGACCGCCGCCATCATGGCGCTGGAAACGCTCAGCGAACCCTGCAAGGTTGCCCTCTATACCGACTCGACTTACGTGCGCCAGGGCATCCTGCAATGGATGGCGGACTGGAAACGGCGGGGCTGGAAAACCTCCGACCGCAAGCCGGTGAAGAATGTCGACCTGTGGCAGCGGCTCGAAGCGGCCGCTGCGAGGCATCAGATAGACTGGCACTGGGTGCGCGGGCACAGCGGCAATGCCGGCAACGAGGCGGCGGACCAGTTGGCGAATCGCGCAATTGATGAAATGGCAGGAGGCTGAAGGATGACGCGGCAGATTGTCCTTGATACCGAAACCACCGGGCTCGACCCCGCGCAGGGACATCGCATCATCGAAATTGGCTGCATCGAGCTGATTAACCGCCGCCAGACCCGCAACGATTTCTGGAGATACCTGAATCCCGACCGTGAAATCGAGGCCGGCGCAGAGGCCGTGCATGGAATCAGCAATGCCATGCTGGCCGACAAGCAGCGTTTTCCCGATATCGCCGACGAACTGCTGGACTACCTGAAGGGCGCGGAACTCATCATCCACAACGCCGATTTCGACATCAGCTTTCTCGATGCCGAATTCCGTCGCATGCGCAAGGATGCGCCATCCATACGTTCAGTCTGTGGGGTCATTGATACCCTGGCGCTGGCCCGCAAAATGCACCCGGGCCAGAAGAATGGCCTGGACGCGCTGTGCAGGCGTTACGAGGTCGACAATTCGCGTCGCGAATATCACGGCGCACGGCTCGATGCGCAGCTGCTGGCCGAGGTATACATGTCCATGACCGGCGGGCAGACCGCCATGGCATTGGACGTGGCGCAGAAGGTCGACAGTAGCGCCGCCGGAGTTCTGGGACAGCTGCTGGCGGCGCGCCGCCCTGTCGTGATCGCAGCCAGCGAAGCCGAAGCAGGCGCACACGAACAACGCCTCGCCGCCATCCGCAAGGCGAGTGGCGGAAAATGTCTTTGGGATTAGTCTTTCGGACAGGCTAGAAGACTGCAGGTAATGCAGTTGCAGTGACATTCGCGGACGGTTTGTGCGGCGCATGCGGGTGCCAGCCCAGCACTGACAGCAGAACAAAAAATCCGAGGACGTAGGCGACGGCGACATGCCACCCGCGCCACAACCAGCGGCCGACCGACTTCGATTCCGGAAACATGCCGGACAGTGCAACGCCGGCTGATGAGCCAAACCAGATCATCGAGCCGCCGAAACCCACTGCGTAGGCCAGTACCCCCCAGTCATAGCCACCCTGGTCGAGCGCCAGTTTCGTCAGCGGAATGTTGTCGAATACCGCCGAGACGAATCCGAGCGCCAGTGCCGTTTGCCAGGAGGCATCGGGCAACGCCTCCACCGGCATCAGCGAAGCACACAGCACCAGCGCCAGCAGGAACAGGCTTCCCTTGACCGCGGTGCTGGCTGCATTCCAGTCCGTCGGCACGATCAGCGCGCCGATCAGGATAGCCACCCATACACCTGCAGCGGGAAAATCAAACAGGACATTCGCAGCGATGGCGCCGGCCAGGATCAGGCCCACGACCAGCAGCCTGGAGCCAATGACGCGGGTTCCGGGGTCAACGTCTTTCACAATGGGTTGATGGCGGTGCTGCTGAATCGCGGCAGCGACGCCGCAAAACAGCAGTGCCGGCACGGCGGCTGCATAGGCGTGAAAGACATCAATGGCCGCGACGCCGTCAATCCACATCATCGTCGTGGTGGTGTCGCCGAGAACACTGCCGGCGCCTCCCGCGTTGCTCGCAGCGACAATCGCCGCCAGAAAGCCAATGTCGACGCGGCCGCGGTACACCACCATCGCCACGGTGCCGCCGATCATCGCCGCCGCGATGTTGTCGAGAAACGATGACAGCACGAACACGATCACCAGCAGTGCCAGTCCGCCCTTCCAGTCATCGGGCAGGAAGCGGGGCAGCACCTGCGGCAGATGCGACTGCTCAAAGTGCCGCGCGAGCACGGCAAAGCCCAGCAACAGACCGAGCAGGTTCAGCAGGATGCGCCACTCGTGATGCAGGTGTTGCGCCAGCGAGAAAGCACTGTCGGAACCGAAACGAAGAATCAGGATGGCGGCGAGACCGGCGAGCGCGACCTCGAGCGTGCGGTGGTGGAGCAGCGCCACGCCGAGGAGGGTGATGCCGAACAGCAGGAACTCGGTGCGGATGCCGAACAACTGTGGATCCGGATTGCTGGACAGGAGCGCGCAGGCGACGACGCCCGCCAGTGTAGCGATGCCTATTGCTGCAATCAGCCGGTCTTTCAAGGGGCTGAAGTGCTGGCGCTGCGTTGCCGATGCTGCCGATGGACAATGCCGGCAATCACCAGGCTGAAGACGAACAGTCCGGCGGAAATTGCCATCTGTCTCGCATCAAACAGGTCGGATGGCGAAAAGTGATCGATATTCCTGAGGAATTCCCCAAAATTGATGGATGCGCCGAAGCTTACGAAGGTCACCACGCTGGGAACCAGGCCGACGAAAGTGGCCAGCGCATACGGCAGCCATGGCACGGCGAGTAATCCGCATCCGTAGTTGAGGACATCAAAGGGCATGTAGATCACGCGCAGTATCAGCACCGTAGTGAATGCCTGTTCCTGCAGCGTATGCCGCCAGCGGCCGATGAACCCGCTGCCATCGCCTTCAGCTGAATCCACACCAAACATTCGTCCCAGCGCATAACCCAGGTTGGCCGACAGGTTCTCGGCGATCACCGTGTAGACGGCGCCGGCCCAGAAACCGAAAAGGCTGCCTGATAGCACCACCAGCCAGATCGCCGGCACGAACACTACCGTGCGCAGCACGAAGACGGCAATGTAGATGACAGGTGCCAGTGGATTGCCTGCCATGAAGTCGTAGGCGATGCGCAGCATGTCCACCAGCGTGTAACCCTGATGGCGGCCCCAGGCATAACCCGCGGCCAGCAGTGCCAGCCACAGGGTTGCCGCCAGAAGCCTGGCCCGGTGTTGCGGTTTCATCAGGATTTGCCGGGACGCCCGGCCGGGGCGCTGGCCTGGATGGTGATGATCTCGAAGTAGGGCGGGCGCGGCTCTCGCGATGCCACTTCGCACCAATCCACATGGAAACCCGTCGCAGCCAACAGCTTGCGCAGGCGCGCGACCGTGTAGCCCAGATTGACATGGTCATAGGCCTGCACCGTGGCCTTGTGTGCATGCTGCTTGAGCGTGGCCGCGACCAGCTGGCCGCCGGGCTTGAGCACCCTGAATGCTTCGCTCAATACCTGCTGCGGCTGGTTGGTATAGGTCAGTACGTGCATCAGGAAGACCTGGTCGAACTGGCCCGCGGGGAAGGGCAGCTTGTGCATGTCGCCCTGGTGAAAATGCACGTGCTTCATGCTGGACAGGCGCTTGCGCCCTGCCGCCACCACGGCCGGGCTGAAATCCAGGCAATCGACGCTGGTGGCGCGGTGGGCGAGCAGTTCCGCCAGCACACCGTCGCCGGAACCAATGTCCAGTACCTTGCCGAGCTTAAGCAGTCCGATCAGCGCGCGTGCGGTGGCTTCCCAGGTGCGGCCCGGGGAGTAGTAACGCTCCATGCGGCCGGCAATGGTTTCGACCCAGCTCTGCTGGTGTGTGCGTGACTGCACGATCTGCTTGGCGCGTTCCTGATCCTGCTGGATCTGCTGGTCGTCAATGTTGCGCAGCAGGCTGTCCAGAACCTGCTTGAGTCCGGCGGCGGTGCTGGTCAGGTTGGCGGAGTAATAGGCGTTGGGTCCGATGCGCTTGTCGCGAACGAGGTCAGCCTCGCGCAGCTTGCCCAGGTGCGTCGACACCCGGCTCTGCGCAAGGCCGGTCAGTTCAGTCAGCTCGGCAACGGTCAGCTCGTGCGATTCCAGCAGCATCAGCAGGCGCAGGCGCGTGGCGTCGCTCAGCAGCCTGCAGATCTGGGTTCCGTATTCGAGATTGAAGGTTTCCAAAGGCTTGGCAATGGCTCAACTGTATCGATGACTATCGGTGATACGGGCACTGTACGGATTCAAGTGTACAGGGGCCGTAAATAAAAAAGGCCGCCCCCGGAAGAGGGGCGGCCTGAGCAGGCCGGATCAGTTCGTTTTGAACGGATTGAACGGCGGCGGCGTCGGCGCTGCGGCAGGTGCCGGTGCCGGCTTCGGAGCGGGCGCGGGGGCAGGAGCTGCGGGCCTGGGCGCAAAGGACGGTGAAACCATCGAAAGCGGTTTGGCTACGGCGGCAACGATCGGACGCTGGATGGCGGCTGCCTTGGCGACGACCGGCTTGGCGACTGCCTTGGCCTTCTTGCGTGCCTTGGCTACGGTCTTCTTGCCCTTGGCCACCGTCTTCTTGACGCGAGCCTTGCCCTTTGCGGCAGTGCGCTTGGCCTTCCCCGAGGCCTTCTTCACGCTGGCCTTGCCTTTCTTTACGGCTGACTTGGCTTTGCGCTTGGCACTGGCGCCGCTCTTCTTGGCTGCGCTTCTGGCTTTCTTCAGTCTGCTTTTGACTTTAGAGGCTAATTTCTTGAGTTTGCTTGATTTTGCCATAACTTTGCTCAGTTCCTTGCGTGTGTCAGACAGGATATCCAGACTGATCCGGGCACTCAGGAAGATTCTTTCAATGGTCTCCCTGAGCAACCGCACCTGGGTCTGGGCCATAACCTTAACGTTGCCAGAACTACGCGCAGCGCTAAGACTTTTCAAGGCGGATTCGTAGTGTTCCCGGAGCGTCTGCAGTTCATGCTCAGACAGTCGCTCGATTCCGCTGGTAACAGCACGATTCGCGGCAATGACGGCCTCGGAATAGGCCTTGTGGAGATTCCCGGTGCGGTTTTTGGTCTTTCCCGACCGCCTGGAAATCGCCATCCGCGTCCCCTCCGCTCATGTTCTTTTTTATTGTGTCCGAAGTGTATGCACGCGTTCCGCGTACTGTCAAAGGAATTCCAACAATGATTTTGAGAGACCGTTCCGGGCGTGCCCAATGCACCTGTTCAGGAGGGTTCGGGCCATATGGCGTCTGACATTGAAGTAAGTTAAAGTCCTCGCACGGTTGGCACTATCCATATAACTTTCCCGGTCTGCTGCACCGCCGAAATTCCAGGCGCTGCCGGCCCTTTTTGCAAGACCCAGCCCCCAGTTTTATCTCCTGAAATCTAAGTTGCGAGGAACGATTGCGATGATATACGCAGGAAAATCCATTCGCTGCCAGAAACTTGACGGTGACATCGTCGAACTGTGCTTTGACCGCGAAAATGACGCGATCAACAAGTTTGACCTGCGTACCGTCAATGAGCTGCGCGAGGCGACCGAGGCGATCAAGAAGGAAAAGTCGGTCAAGGGGCTGGTCGTTACCAGTGCCAAGGACGTCTTCATCGTCGGCGCCGATATCACCGAGTTCGGCAAGAACTTCACCCTTTCCGAAGAAGACATCGCCAAGTGGGCGCTGGAGGCCAACCAGGTCTTCAGTGCGGTCGAGGACCTGCCGTTCCCGTCCGTCACCGCCATCAACGGCATCGCCCTCGGTGGCGGCCTGGAGATGTGCCTGGCGACCGACTACCGCGTCATGTCGACCAAGGCCCAGATCGGCCTGCCCGAGGTCAAGCTCGGCATCTACCCGGGTTTCGGCGGCACCGTACGCCTGCCGCGCCTGATCGGCGCCGACAATGCCATTGAATGGATCGCCTCGGGCGACCAGCAGAAGCCGGAAAAGGCCCTCAAGGACCACGCCGTTGATGCGGTGGTGGCGCCGGAGAAGCTGAAGGACGCTGCCATACGCATGGTGATGCTGGCCAACGAAGGCAAGTTCGACTGGAAGGCGCGCCGCGCCCAGAAGACCGGCCCGCTCAAGCTGCCGGCCGTCGAAGGCATGATGGTGTTCGAAACCGCCAAGGGTTTCATCGCCGGCAAGGCGGGCAAGAATTACCCGGCGCCGGTCGCCGCGGTCAGCAGCATTCAGAAGGCAGCCGGCAAGAGCCGTGACGAGGCGCTCAAGATCGAGTCGGCCGGTTTCGCCAAGCTGGCCAAGACCACCGTCGCCGACGCGCTGATCAGCCTGTTCCTCAACGACCAGCTGATCAAGAAGAAGGCCAAGGCCGCGCAGAAGATTGCGAAGCCCATCAAGCAGGCAGCCGTGCTCGGCGCCGGCATCATGGGCGGTGGCATTGCCTACCAGAGCGCGTCGAAAGGCACGCCCATTATCATGAAGGACATCAAGGACGAGCAGCTGCACCTTGGCATGTCCGAAGCCAACAAGATCCTGTCCAAGCAGGTCGAGCGCCGCAAGCTGACACCGGAAAAGGCCGGCGACATCCTGTCGAACATCCGCGCCACGCTCAATTACGGCGACTTCCAGACCGTGGACATCGTGGTCGAGGCGGTCGTCGAGAACCCCAAGATCAAGAAGAGCGTTCTGGCCGAGGTTGAAGGCCTGGTCAGGCCCGGAACTATAATCGCCAGCAACACCTCGTCGATTTCCATTGACGATCTGGCCACCGCGATGAAGCATCCCGAGAACTTCCTCGGCATGCACTTCTTCAACCCGGTGCATCGCATGCCGCTGGTTGAAGTCATCAAGGGTGCCAAGTCCAGCCCCGAGGCCGTGGCGACGGTGGTTGATTACGCCACGCGCATGGGCAAGAACGCCATTGTTGTTAACAACTGCCCGGGCTTCCTGGTCAACCGCATCCTGTTCCCGTATTTCGGCGGCAGCCTTGCGCTGCTGCGCGACGGCGCCGACTTCGTCAAGGTCGACAAGGTCATGGAAGGTTTCGGCTGGCCCATGGGCCCGGCCTTCCTGCAGGACGTCGTCGGCATGGACACCTCGCACCACGTTGGTGACGTGCTTGCCGAGGGCTATCCCGACCGCATGTCCAAGACCTTCCGCACTGCGCTCGACGTGATGTACGAGAACAAGCGTTACGGCCAGAAGAACGGCGCCGGCTTCTACAAGTACGAGACCGATGCCAAGGGCAAGTCGAAGAAGACGCCGGACCCGAAAGCCTATGAGCTGCTCGCCACCGTGCAGCCCGACGGCAAGAAGGAATTCAGCGACGAGGAGATCATTGACCGCCACATGCTCCCAATGATCATCGAGACCGCGCGCTGCCTGGAAGAGGGCATCGTCGAGACCGCACAGGAAGCCGACATGGGCCTGATCCTCGGCATCGGCTTCCCGCCGTTCCGCGGCGGCGCGCTCAAGTACGCCGACACCCTCGGACTCAAGACGGTGGTTGAGAAGTGCGCCAAGTACGCATCCCTTGGCAAGCTCTACGAGCCGACCGCCGAGATGAAGAAAATGGCCGCCGCCGGCAAGACCTACTACAGCAAGTAAGTCACGCGCTTACTGAACTGGAGAATGAACATGACTGATGTCGTAATTGTTGATGCCGTCCGCAGCCCGATGGGCCGCTCCAAGGGCGGCGCGTTCCGCAACGTGCGTGCGGAAGACCTTTCCGCCGCGCTGGTGAAGGCGCTGCTCAAGCGCAACGAGGCGCTGAAGCCGGTGGATATCGAGGACCTGATCTGGGGCTGCGTGCAGCAGACCAAGGAGCAGGGCTTCAACGTCGCCCGCATGATCTCGCTGCTCGCCGGCCTGCCGCACTCCGTGTCCGGCCAGACCGTGAACCGCCTCTGCGGTTCGTCCATGACCGCCATCCATGCTGCGGTCGGTGCCATCAACTCCGGCATTGGCGACACCTACATCTGCGGCGGCGTCGAGCACATGGGCCATGTGCCCATGGACTACAACATTGACCCCAATCCTTCCATCTCCGTGGTCGCCGCCAAGGCTTCCGGCATGATGGGCCTGACCGCCGAAATGCTGGCGACCATGTTCAGCATCAAGCGCGAGGACCAGGACAAGTTCGCGTTGGCCTCGCACCAGAAGGCGCACAAGGCGCAACTCGCCGGCCAGTTCAAGAACGAGATGATTGCGGTTGAAGGCCACGACGCCGACGGATTGCCGATGCTGGTGGACTTCGATGAAGTGGTGCGTCCCGATGCCAGCTTCGAAGGCCTGTCGGGCCTGAAGCCGGTGTTCAATCCCAAGGGTTCCGTCACCGCAGGCAATAGTTCCGCGATTTCCGACGGCGCCTCTGCCGTGCTGGTGATGTCGGCCGACAAGGCCAAGTCGCTCGGCCTCAAGCCGATGGCGAAGATCCGCTCCATGGCCAGTGCCGGCTGCGATCCCGCCACCATGGGCCGCGGCCCGGTGCCGGCAAGCCAGAAGGCACTGAAGCGTGCCGGCCTTGAACTGAAGGACATCAACTACTTCGAGCTGAACGAGGCCTTTGCCGCGCAGTCACTGGCGGTGCTGACCGAGCTCAAGCTGCTCGATCGCATGGACCACATCAACATCAAGGGCGGCGCAATTGCCCTGGGCCATCCGCTCGGCTGCTCCGGTGCGCGCATCACCGGCGCGCTGGCGCACATCCTCAACGAGAAGAACGCGCAGTTCGGTCTTGCCACCATGTGCATCGGCATGGGGCAGGGCGTGGCCACCGTGCTTGAGCGCGTATAACGCAGGCACAAATTGAAGCTGCATGAAAAAGGCCGGCGCATGCCGGCCTTTTCTTTTGCGGCTCTTTAAATCTGTGTTCCTGAATTTTCTGAAGCAATTCGGCTTATGAAACTGGCTTCTGCCGTTCGCCGTCGTCACGCAGCGTGAACGGCGAGAAATCGGTGTTGCGGTCGTAGGTGTCGAGATTCTCCGCTCGTTTGAGCGCGGACACTATCGCGTAGGTCGCCGGTGTGAACACGACCTCGACACCGACCTTGAACACGAAGTTGAAGATCACCACGTTGATCATCGCCTCCTGCGTCCAGATGCCGTAGAAGGCCAGCGGGTAGAACATCAGGGAATCCGCGGCCTGGCCCAGAACGGTTGACCCGATGGTGCGGGTCCACAGCCAGCGGCCTTCGGTCCAGACCTTCATCACGGCCAGCACATAGGAATTGACGAAGTCGCCGACCCAGTAGGCGAGTATCGATGCAAGGACAATTCGAGTCGTGGTGCCGAAGTTTATTTCCAGCGCGGGCTGCAGTTGCTGGTTGAAGGGTTCCGCCGGAGACGCCGGAATGTTGAGGATGACCCAGGACATGAAGCTGGCGAACAGCAGGCCGCCGAAGCCCGCCCAGATGGCCCGCCGCGCACGTGCATACCCATAGACCTCGGTCAGCACGTCGCCGAAGATGAAGCTGATCGGGAAGAACAGGTTGCCGGCGCCGAAGCTGACCAGGCCAAGCCACGGCAGGGTGACGGCGCAGACCTTGCCCGGTCCAATCAGGTTTGAGCACAGCAGTACCGTCACCATGCCGGCGACGAGGAAGTCGTAGTAGCGGTAGCCCGTGGGTTTCTGTTGCGCCGACATGGCATTAATCTAATACAGAACGTTGTCACTATTCTGCAGGCTGACAGTCTGCTGCTTCTTCAGGCAAGCTCACCGCATCTGTCGACGGGAGGGCGTCGGGGATGTGCCGGGGGATGTAGAAGAGTGGAGCATCAGCAGTATCAATCAATACAGAAAATACTGACGCTGGCCCTGGTGCTGTGCGTGCTGCTGTACCTGGCGGCGCGTTACCAGACTTCGCATTTCATTTCCCACACGGACGTGCTGCCGGAACTGTTGCAGGAGCCGCAGCAGACACGTACCGACGAAGCACCATTCAGTTTCGAATACATGGGCGTGCACTACGACGTGCAGCCGGTGGCCGAGTATCACCTGTGGGGGCTGGTGGTCAGCCACAACAACATCCATGGCCTGGGAGACCCGCATCATCAGGACGACTCCGTGGACACCAAGGACCTCTGCGTGATGTGGGGCGACAACCTCAGGAGCGATGATTTCCACAATGCCAGCTTCAGTTCGGGGCCGTGGACCTGCTATTACAAATATCCCGCCGGCGTCACCCTCCGGGCCGACGAGCTGTCGAATAACCACATCGTCACCGACAGCGCGGACCTTCGCCGCACACTGGACGGGGTGCGCATCGGCGACCAGGTCGAATTGCGCGGCATGCTGGTGAACTACCGCGACCAGCGGCATCCCGAATTCTGGCGCAGGACATCCACGGTCCGGACAGACCAGGAGGGCTTCGCCTGTGAGGTGGTGTTCATCAGGGATTTGCGTGTCCTGCGCCGGCATGTGCCGGGCTGGTATGCCCTGCGTGACCACATGCCAGTCGCCGCCTTGATCCTGTTTCTGCTCAAGCTGGCACTGACAGCGATAGATCCCGGATTCAGGCGGCCGTCAGCACCCCAGACCTGAGCTGCCTTCCTTACATTCAGGTAAGGAGCCGGTCTGCGGCACTATTGGCATGGGGGTTGCTTGGCAATGGGCAGGGGGATGACGCTGAAACCCATGGCAGGCCCGGCGGGCCGTATGGCATTCAGGAATCGGAACCCGTAGGATACGGGCCGTTGAGGCTGGGGCGATTACAGCAGTCGAGCTCCGCACATTTTAGAAAACGGAACGGACTGCCAAAGCGAGAGATTTCGGGGGACTTGGGGCATGACAATTTGGCGAGTGACTTCCTTGGCCGCATGCGCCAGGAGATTCAGCGGTCTTGCAGCGGCATCTGTTCTGACCCTGGCACCGATCTTCACGACACCGGCCTCCGCAGAATTGCGGAGCCCGCCGGAAATGATCAGGGAGACTGCTGAAGCTCCCGCAGCTACCGCCACTTCAGCTTCTACTTCTCCAGCTTCCTACTTCCGCGATCTTCGCGCCGCCTACGATCCCACACTGCAGCGCGCCCTCGTCAGTTACCTCAACCAGCTTGATCTCATGGATGCCGTGCGCGACGAGCGCCTGTCCGTTGCGCTGGTGGACGTCACTGACCTGAACCATCCACGCATGGCGGAAGTGAATGGCGACCAGATGTTCTACGCCGCCAGCCTGCCCAAGATTGCCATTCTCCTTGGCGCCTTCCAGAAGGCTGCCGAAGGCAAGCTGCGCATGGACAGCAACATGCGCGAGCAGATGACGGACATGATCCGCTTCTCATCGAACAATGCGGCCACCTACGTACTCAACCGCGTCGGCCGCAGCTACGTAACCACGGTCCTGCAGTCCAGCCGCTACCGCCTGTACGACCTCGCACAGAACGGCGGGCTGTGGGTTGGCAAGGCCTACGCCAACGGCGGCGCCTACCAGCGCGATCCGCTGCACAATATTTCGCATGGGGCGACTGCCTACCAGGTCGCGCGCTTCTACTACATGCTGGAGACGGGTCGCCTTGTGTCCCCGCAGGCCAGCCGCGAGATGAAGGAAATCATGGGTTCGCCCGGCATCCACCACAAGTTCGTGGCTGGGCTGGAAGAGGTCCACCCGGATGCGCAGATCTTCCGCAAGTCCGGCACCTGGGGCACGGCGCATGCCGACAGCGCGATCGTCGAGCGTGATGGCCGCCGTTACATTGCGGTAGCCCTGGCCGATGACCGCCATGGCGGTGACTGGATGCGCGAACTCATCGTGGCGATGGACGACATCGTTTCCAGCCGCCACTCCCCGGGCATGTTGCAGGCCACCGCCGCAGGCAGCTGATCTGCACTTGAAGCGGGCCCTTCAGGCCGCTTCTGCCACCAGTCTCGAATGTTCTTCGGCTGCGATCCGCAGCCTGTGGTAATCGCTGCGTATCGCCAGCACCGCCCAGATCCAGCCGGCGCTCAGCGCCATCACCACCCAGCTTAGCGACAGGTCCCCGAACTGCCAGGGCAGCCACTGCGTCAGCAGCAGGATCAGGAAATTGCCCGCGATCTTGAACGCGCGGTAGCCCACCATGTCGATCCAGGCCTTGGCCTTGTAGATGGTGACGGGATCCGCCGGCACGTAGAGCAGTTCGCGTGAGGCGCGGTTGATCGAATACGACAGGCCGCGGTCGCAGATCTTCATCACTGCTGCTGTGATCAGCCGGTACTGGAACACGAAGGTCAGCGCCGACAGGCCAAGCAGCACCGGCTGCACCAGCAGTCCGGCGATGGCGCCGAGGCGCCGGTGGATGAACGGCGTGATGAAGAGGTTGATCGCAAGGGCCACGCCACTCAGCAGGCTGAGGAACTGTGACAGGTAGGCTGTGCGTACTTCGCTGTCGGTATAGGTCTGTTCGACCAGGTGCATGAACTGGTATTCGACGATGGGCTCGGCCATCTGCGAGAACAGCAGCATGACGGCGATCAGCGTCAGGTAGCGGTTGGCGAACAGCACCTTCCAGCCTTCCTGTACTGCTGCCGATGCATCCAGCGAAACATGATCGCGTGATTCCACGTACAGGCCATGCCGCGCCAGCCGCAGGGTCAGCCACATCATCAGCGCAATGATCCCCGCCGCCATCAGCAGCAGGTCCACGGTTTTCAGTGGTGTCGCCGTGACCAGCCAGCTGGCCACGCTGCCGCCCACCAGTCCGCCGAGCAGCCCGCCACTGGCGATGAGCCCGTACCAGCGGCGGCTATCGCCGCTGCGATAGACACTGTTGGTCAGGCTCCAGAACTGTTCGACCAGAACCACGCTGAAGATGTCCACCAGCAGGTAGAAGCCGACCACACGCGGCAGCGTAGGCTGGCGCAGCAATCCATAGAACAGCACCAGCAATGCAGCGACCAGGGCACAGGTGCCGAGCACGATGTACAGGCGGCTCACCCGCCGCAGCAGCCGCTGGTAAAACGGCATCAGCGCGATCAGCAGCAATGCGCTGGCAGTCCAGACGTAGGGCAGGTTCTTTGATCCGGCAAATTCCAGGAACAGCGAACGACTGGCCGGTTTCACCTGGTAGTAGGCGAGGATGATCAGGAAAAAATTGGTGAACAGCAGGGCGGAGCGTATCGCCGGGTTCTGCCAGACCGGCACAGGATTCTTTTGCGTATCGCTCATGTCCTAGTCGTCGCCTTTCGTATCGTGGTCTTCGGTGTCGTCCACGGGTACCTTGGGGTAAGCGGTTTCCGCGGGGAGCGGCGCGGCCTGCGGTAGTGGGTGCTGCGCCTCTACAAGGCGATGGATGCGCATGGCCAGGGTCTGGTGCGCGACCGCCGAGTTCACCTTCAGCACATTCGACATCACCGCCACCGCGTAGTGGATGCGCGGTGCGCCGGCAGGCGATTCGACAATCGCCACCGAAGCCAGCCGGTTGGTCTTGTCGCCCTTGTACTTCTTGCAATGGGCCGGCCCATCCACGCACTGGAAGTAGGAGCCGGACTTGAAGTAGACGGCAGCGTCGTTGAGCGCGGGATGCGAGGCATAGCGGATGCGGCGCTGGGTCATGTAGAGCAGGCGCTTGATTTCGCGGCTGGAAAACTCATCGACCAGCGTGCCTGCTTCCAGGCGGAACAGGTATTTCACCAGCTGTTCAGACGTCGCATAACTGCTGCCGGAGGACGCCACGCGCTTGTTGCCTTCCCGCGTGAACATGCTGCCCTGGCGAAAGTGCTGCAGGTCCAGGCCGTTGCGTTGAACTGCGCTGCCCATGGCCTCGCCCTGGATGCGGCCGAGTTCCTGGTAGGAGGTGTTCGCAAAGAACGCGGCTTCTTCCTCGGCAGAAACGGGATAGCGTTTGCCGAAATGACTGAGCGCGATCAGTTCCTTCTGCACGACACCGGCGGCGGAATTGGAACTGGCGGAGAGCATCCAGTCCATGAATTCCCAGAGCGTGGCCTTGTCGCCGATGCGTATCTGCCGACTGATGCGTTTTTTCTTTTCGAGGTCGTAGAAAGGCACCTTGTGATGGTCATACTGGCTGAACGCATCGGCGACCAGGTGGGTGTCGCGCAGCACGCGCTCGCGTGCGGGGATGTCATTGGGGTAAAGGTCGGCGAGTTTCTGGAACAGCGCCAGCGCGACCAGGATCTTGCCGACACTGCCGACATTGGCCTGCAGGTCGCCGTTGTGTACGGCATAGCGCGGATTCTGCGGATCGCTGAGGTCAAGCAGCGCGATCCCGTATTCCGGGCGCGCCGCTTTTTCCAGCATCAGGCCGAGCTTCCTGCCGAGTTCGGCGTCCGGCGCCGACAGCACGTCGCCCTTGGATGCGTGCCAGCGCGGCTGGATCTGTTCCATGCCGAGATACTGACCGGCGACAAACACCGGCCCCGGAATTTCGCCCGCCTTGGCGAGCCGGTAGAACTCGAGACGCCGGATGCCGGTGTAGGGATAACCGTCCAGGGGATAGGCCTGCGCCGCAAGCGGCAGCAGGAGCAGCGTGAGCAGGAACAGCGGCTTCACGGAGGCGTTGCGCCGACGGGCATCTGCCTGAGGTCCACGATCTTGCCTTCCTGGTCGCGCAACCCGGCATCGAGTCCGATCAGGTACTGGTTGCGCTGGGCGGACTGGTTCTGCAGGAAAGGCCGGATCTGCAGCAGCATCAGATGTCCTTTCACGAAACCGAACTCGATATCGGCAGGTGCGGGCTTGCCTTCTGCATCCAGCAATTGCGGGTACTGCTGGGGCAGGGCATTGGCCAGCGCGACCAGCTGGGCGATTTCCTCAGGCTGCAGCAGGGTGTCGGGCGCCGGTGCCGGCACCAGCTTCGAGCCGCCCTCGAGCGGCAGAATGCGACGCATCCGGGCAGTCGCCGAGGCCAGCAGCTGCACTTCGCCGGTCTTGAGGGCGATGCGCAGGGTCTCGGCCGCTTGGCCGTCCACACCTCCGCCCACGCCCGCATTGGCGACCACCGTCAGGTAATTACGGTCGCCGCTGTCGACATCGGCGGTGATCATCACGCCGGATTTTTCGTTGGGCACGCTGCGATGCAGCAGCACGGAGGCATAGACATGCTCGGGCTGGTCCATCAGGCCCTGGCGCCAGCCGAATGCGCGCTCGGTGAATGGCGAAGACCAGACTTCCTTGATTGCCTTCAGCACGCTGTCGAAGCCGACGACATTGGGGATGGTCTTGTTGAGGCCGGCGCCGGTGAAGCCCGGCAGGTCCTCGATGTTGGTGTCGCTGCGCACGAACACGCCGTAGCTGCCGTCTTCACCGAAGTTGGCCTTCATCGCCTCGTGCAGGCGGTTTTTGAAATCGGCGCCGAGTTCCGCTGCACGTATCCAGTTGCGCACCGTTTCGAGGAATTCCTTTACGCGCTTGTCGTAGGCGGCGGGGTCCTTTGCCTGTAACGCCTGCATCTCGTCGTACTGCACCTGCATCCAGGCGAACATGCTTTGCGGCTTGCCCGCTTCACGCGGACGGTCGAGCAGGGCGCGGAACACGCCAAAGGGAATGGCCAGCCCGGGCGAGGAGTTGTCGGGGAAGTGCTTGGCGAGTTCGCCGACCTGCGCTGCCTTGGGGCCGACGATCCGGCCGGAATCCTTTGCGCCCAGCTTGCTGGTGGGAATGAAGTCCTGGGTCTTCAGGTCCAGTTTGTTGAGGTCGATGTGAATTGCAATGCGCGGTGGTCCGCCGCCGGCCTTGCCGGAGCCCAGTATCTTGTCCCAGGACGGGCCGTCGTCCTCGATGCGTACAACGCCGCCGGGGCTCGCCGCCACCACGATGGGTTTGCCGCGGTGGGACTGCATGGCCGGCATGAGGTCGCGCCCGACCACTACATTGGGGATGCCGAGGTTGCGCGCGAGCAGCTGAACATGCGACAGCGCGTTGCCTTCCTCGGCGGTGAGGATGCCTGCGGCCGGTGGAAGGTCCGAGGTGGTTTCCGGCACAAGGAAAATCGCCGGCGGGCTTCCCGATGGAATGGAGGGAATTTCATCCGTGCTGCGCAGGATGCCGCGCGCAATGCCGGGATTGAGGCGCCGCAGGTTGGCGTCCACGTTCCTGCCGAAGACGCTCTGTCGCGTTCCGCTCAGGCGATTGGCGTCTTCCGCCAGTGATTCCAGCACACTCGAGTAAAACAGCATCGGGCTGCTGCGCAGGCGGTCCGGAACATACATATCGGCAACGGGTTCGATGGGCAGCAGCTTGTCGATCGCGCCGGAGAAATAATAGGCCAGCCGCCGTGCGCCCCAGCCGGGCGCACGCTCCAGCAACTGCAGTTCGCTGCGATACAGCCCCAGCTTCACGTTGGGCTGGGCCAGCCGCTTGAGCGAATTGTTGATCTCGTTGAATTCTCGTCCGGTCAGCAGCCCCAGGCCGTAGAAGGCACGTGCCGCAAGGCCCATCCATGCCAGTCGCTGCGAGCGCGTCGCATGCGGCATGGACTGCTGCAGCGCGCGGCTGGCGGTAAAGACCGTGATTTCGGCATTGAGGCTGACGTCGAGTGCGGCCAGTCGCACGCTCGGCGTGCCAAGGTCGAGCAGGCGGTCGCGGATCAGTGCCAGCAGGTCGCTGCTCAGCTTGAACTGGCTGTCGGCATCGGTATTCGCACGCAGCTGCTTGCTGATTTCCAGCAGCTTCTGCGCGAGCTCTGGCTTGCGCACGCGCTTGGTCAGCGATTCCAGCGCCGGTATCAGGTCCTTGTTGTTGTAGGCCTCGTCAATGAGCATCGCCAGCTTGGTGTAGTCGCCCTGCAGCTCTTTCTTGGCTTTTGGGCTGACGGCATAGTCGCGCACGCGCTGCGCATCGCTGGCATCCGGCGATATGTGGATCTTGGCGCGCAGGCCGGCGAACAGTGGATCCTGATCAGCGATCGTGGTCGCACCTCCGCGAACTTCAGTGATCAGCGCGGTTTCGGCACCATGCGGAAGCAGGCGAACCGCCTCGCGCAGCACGGCGAAGCGCTGCCTCCAGACCGGGTCGCCCAGCATCGCCAGCAAAATGGCGGTGGCCGCGTCCTTTTCGTTGTAGTCCTGGAACGCACCGCGGTAGAACTGCGCCTTGCGCAGGATCCAGCCGTCATCGAAGGCAATCAGGAATTTTTCCAGCAGGAGTATGCGCAGGAATTCGGGATCGGTTTTCGGGCCGATGACATCTTCCGGCTTGAGCTCGGCCAGCACATTCGCGATCGGATAGCCGGCCTCGCGGATCTTCTTGGTCTTGTCCGTCCACTCGCCATGCTGGAAGCCGCCGCCGTGGTCCTCGCAGGCATAGGGTTCGGGTTCGAGTATTTCCCCGTCCTTGCAGAACCAGCGAATGCGCAGGAAGGGGCCGCGCGGCAGTTCCTTCATTTCCTGCACCCAGCTGCGCAGGGTTTCGACGGGGGGAGGCGGGGACGGTGCGACGGTTTCTTCCGCTGCAGCCAATGCCGGTGCGCTGGCTGCCAGGATCAGCGCGAAAAACCGGGAAGAAATGCTCGTTCTCACTGGGTAGGCCCTAGCGCCACAGGTCCTTGCGGACGGCCAGTTTATTGGGTGCTTTAGATTATCACGCGGGACTGCTGGAGGTGGTCGAATTTACCGAGACAGAAACGGTTTGATACGGGCAGTTCGCCACCCCCTGGAGTCAGTCCTTTTTCCCTTCCTTTTCCTTCCTGTCCTCGTCTTCCTCATCATCCGATGGCGGCTGGTGGCGTAACTTGAACCAGGTCTGTGCATCGTAGGGGAACGTGTGCCCGGCATTGATGCCCTGGTCTACCAGCCAGCCCGCATACGGGGTCTGGGCCGGCGTGCCGATCATGACCTTCTCGACCGAAACACCTACCACGTCCAGTTTCCAGCGGCCGAACAATTCCTGCAGCTCCGGATAGTGGTCGCTGTCGCCGGCGATTTCCATGTAGTAGCGGTTGATCTGCCCCAGCTCAAGGGCCTTGCGCAGCTTGCGATCCGACTTCTTTGCCGAAGCGAGCGCGACCCGCTCTCCTATTTCGGGGAAGGTGCGGCCCAGCAGGCCCACGTACAGCGAGGTCATTTCCGGCGCCGGGCCGGCGGTGCCGAACAATGCCTCGACCATCGCACCCAGCAGGTTCAGCTTTTCCTCGAGCGGCTGCGCGCACTCGTTGCGGAAATGCATCGTGTAGGGTTCGACCGGACGGTAGTCGAGGGAGGCCTTGCAGTCACCCACCATGCTGACCGCGCTGATATCGCCGTTCTCGCGGACGATGCGGATTTCGCCAGTGGTGGAGGCACTTTTCTCTGCGGGAGCAGGCTGCTTGCGGTCGCAGGCTGCCAGCGACAGCACTGTCAGGATCGCAAGAACGCCCAGAAATGCATGCCTCATCATCTGCTCCGGTTGCGGTGAGCATCCATGGTACACCGGCACATGGAATGAGACCGGCAACAGGGCGCAGGGTTCAGCCGACGCTGAATTTCAGGCCTTCGCCGTCGGTATCAACCGCGATCTTCGAGCCCGGCAGGAACTCGCCCTGCAGGATGCGCTTCGCCAGCGGGTTCTCGACCAAAGACTGCACCGCGCGCTTGAGCGGACGCGCGCCATACACCGGATCAAAACCTGCGGCAGCCAGCTTGTCGAGCGCAGCGTCGCTGATCTCGATTTCGAGGTCGCGCTCGCGCAGCCTTGTACGCAGGTACTCGGTCTGGATGCGCGCGATGTCGCGGATCTGGTCCCTCAGCAGCGGGTGGAACACCACCACCTCGTCAATGCGGTTGAGGAACTCCGGCCGGAATTCCTTGGTGACGACGGTCATCACGGCGGCCTTCATGTCGTCGTAGTTCTCGTCGCCCGCCATCTCCTGGATCAGCTGCGAGCCAAGATTCGATGTCATCACGATGACGACATTGCGGAAGTCCACGGTGCGGCCCTGGCCATCGGTCAGGCGGCCGTCGTCGAGCACCTGCAGCAGCACGTTGAAGACTTCGGGATGCGCTTTCTCCACCTCGTCGAGGAGGATCACGGAATAGGGCTTGCGGCGCACGGCTTCGGTCAGGTAACCGCCTTCTTCATATCCGACATAGCCGGGCGGGGCGCCGATGAGGCGCGCCACTGAATGCTTCTCCATGAATTCCGACATGTCGATGCGGACCATCGCCTCCTGTGTATCGAACAGGAAGCCGGCCAGCGCCTTGCTCAGCTCGGTCTTGCCGACGCCGGTCGGGCCGAGGAACAGGAACGAACCGATCGGCCGGTTGGGATCGGACAGGCCGGCACGTGAGCGACGGATAGCGTCGGACACCGAGCGAACAGCTTCGTCCTGGCCAATGACGCGCTGGTGCAGCGCATCTTCCATGCGCAGCAGTTTTTCGCGCTCGCCTTCCATGAGCTTGGAAACGGGAATGCCGGTCGAACGCGAGACGACCTCGGCAATTTCATTTTCCGTAACGCTGGTGCGCAGGAGCCTGAAGTCCTTGGTCTCGGCCTCGCTGGCAGTCTTGAGTTTCTTTTCAAGTTCCGGGATGCGGCCGTACTGGTACTCGGCGACCTTGGCCAGATCACCCACGCGGCGCGCGGCCTCCATCTGCACGCGCAGCTTGTCCAGGTCTTCCTTCACCGACTGTGCGCCACTGACGGTGGCCTTCTCGGCCTTCCAGACTTCCTCGAGGTCGCTGTATTCACGCTCCAGCTTGGCGATGTCCTCCTCGAGTTTCTCCAGGCGCTTCTTCGAGGCTGCGTCGTTTTCCTGCTTGAGCGCTTCGCGCTCGATCTTGAGCTGGATCAGCCGGCGGTGCAGGCGGTCGAGTTCCTCCGGCTTGGAATCAATCTCGATGCGGATGCGCGACGCGGCTTCGTCAACGAGGTCAATGGCTTTGTCCGGCAACTGGCGGTCGGTGACGTATCTGTGCGAGAGCTTGGCCGCGGCGATGATGGCGCCGTCGGTGATGTCCACACCGTGGTGAACCTCGTAGCGCTCCTTCAGCCCGCGCAGGATGGCGATGGTGTCTTCAACGGAAGGTTCGTCCACCAGCACCTTCTGGAAGCGGCGCTCGAGCGCGCCGTCCTTTTCGATGTACTTGCGGTATTCGTCCAGCGTGGTGGCGCCAATGCAGTGCAACTCGCCGCGGGCCAGCGCAGGCTTGAGCATGTTACCGGCGTCCATGGCGCCCTCGGCCTTGCCGGCGCCGACCATGGTGTGGATCTCGTCAATGAACAGGATGACCTGGCCTTCCTGCTTGGCCAGGTCATTGAGCACGCCCTTCAGGCGCTCCTCGAATTCACCGCGGTATTTGGCACCCGCGATCAGCGCGCCGAGGTCGAGTGACAGCAGGCGCTTGTTCTTGAGCCCTTCCGGCACTTCGCCGTTGACGATGCGCTGGGCCAGGCCCTCGACAATGGCGGTCTTGCCGACGCCGGGTTCGCCGATCAGCGCGGGGTTGTTCTTGGTGCGGCGCGAGAGCACCTGGATCACGCGGCGTATCTCGTCGTCGCGTCCGATGACAGGGTCCAGCTTGCCGGACTCCGCGCGCGCGGTGAGATCAATGGTGTATTTCTCCAGCGCCTGGCGCTGGTCTTCTGCGTTTGCATCGTTCACGGACTGACCTCCGCGCAGTGCGTCAATCGCCCGCGTGATGACCTGCTTGCTGGCGCCGGCCTTGCGCAATGCATCACCGACGTTGCCCTTGTCCTGCGCCATGGCAAGCAGCACAAGTTCGCTGGATATGAACTGGTCCTTGCGCTCCTGTGACAGCTTGTCGGCGACATTGAGTATGCGGCCGAGCTCCTGGCTCAGGGCGACTTCGCCCGTTGCATCCTGAAGACGTGCCAGCCCTTCGAATATTTCGGTAAGCCGTGCACGCAGGCCCGGCAGGTTGGCGCCGGTCTGCGCAAGCAACGGCGTGATGCTGCCGCCCTGCTGGTTGAGCAGCGAGAGCAGCAGGTGTACGGGCTCGATCTGGGTATGGTCACGGCCAACCGCCAGGCTCTGCGCATCAGCGATCGCGCTTTGCAGCCGGCTTGTCAGCTTGTCCATTCTCATGTCGGGCCTCTGTTCAGTAAATTCCCCCTCCCTTGCGGGAGGGGGAGTTGGCTTTCAGAAGGATGCTCAGGAACGTACCGCAATGCGGCGCAGCTTGCTGCTTTCCTTCTTCTTGATGACGACTTCGAGCACGCCGTCCTTCACCGTGGCGTCCACCTTCTCGGAATCCGCCGTGTCCGGCAGCGCAAAGGCGCGTGTAAAGCGGCCGCGGAAGCGTTCGACGCGGCGATAGCCCGTACGCTCTTCCTTGTTTTCGGCCTGGCGTTCACCGGCGATGGTCAGTACGCCACGTTCCAGCGTGACCTCGATGTTGGCGGGATCAACGCCTGGTACATCGGCGCGGATCAGGTAGCTCGCCTCGTCTTCCTTGATGTCCACGGCCGGTGCCCAGCTGGCATCGGCGGCGGACAGTTCGGACGGACCTGCTTCGAACAGGCGGTTCATTTCATGGTGAAGCTGGTTGAGCAGGTTGGCCGGCTCATAGACTCTCAGGTTCATGTGTCTAACTCCTCAAGGTTCAACAATCCAGTATGGGTTCCGGGCGCCTTCGCCCGTTGGATAAAACATGGGGGTATGGCGGCGGTTTTCAAGGGGCCGCCCCGGGCCTGACATGCGCCCGTGGTAACGTAATCCACTGTCAGGAGACATCTTCCACGCATGGATAGACCACGATGAAGGCATACAAAAACCCCGATTTCCTGCTGAGTCCCGAGGCGCGCACGGTGCGCATCCTTGCGGAATATATGGAGCCGCAAACCCGGTTTTCCAGGTTCGGTGTCAATAAGGCGGTGATCTTTTTCGGCTCGGCGCGCACCTGTCCCGGGGTGACGACCGGCCCGGACCGGATGGACTACTGCGAGATGGCGCGACAGCTTGCCGCGCGGGTTGCCCACTGGACCACCGAAAAGCACGCGGAAGGCGAGCGGTTCTACATCTGCACCGGCGGCGGGCCGGGCATCATGGAAGCGGCAAACCGCGGCGCGCTCGAGGCCAACCCGGCGCTATCCATGGGGCTGAATATTTCGCTGCCGTTCGAGCAGCAAAGCAACGGCCACATCAATCCGGACCTTGACCTCGAATTCCATTACTTCTTCATGCGCAAGTTCTGGTTCCTGAATCTGGCCAAGGGACTGGTCATTTTCCCCGGCGGCTTCGGCACCATGGACGAATTGTTCGAGGTGCTGACCCTGATCCAGACCGGCAAGAAGGAGCGTATTCCTGTCCTGCTGTTCGGCAAGAAGTTCTGGGAGAAGCTCATCAATTTTGAGCTGTTTGTCGAGCTCGGGCTGATCAGTGAAGAGGATCTGGGCCTCATGCACCTAAGCGACAATCTCGATGATGCCTTCGACTACCTGTGTCACGGTCTAGAGGCAGCGGACGAACGCAGGCGTTTCGACCCGCCGGGCTAGGTCGGTTCCAGCAATCCTGCCGCAACGGCCCGGCGCAGGTCGTCAGGCGTATCCACGTCCCAGAGTGCGGGCAGTTCAGTCCAGGGCAGTTGCAGGCGTGCAAGGCGCAGGCGTGTGGCCGTCATGACTTTTGATGTGCTCCAGGCGATGCCATGGAACAGCCTGCGTTCGGAAGTGCTCGCACCCACCAGCACATAGCCGCCATCTTCCGCCGGTGTGAACACGAAACTGCTCCCCTTGCGCAGTGCAAGCAGCGCCTGCTCGAGATCGCCTGCGGTGAGGGCAGGGCAGTCGGTACCAATGATGAGTACGTGGCGGGTACTGCGGAGCGTGCGGCGCAGGGCCTCGCTCATGCGACGCCCCAGATCTCCGGCGGGCTGCCGCATGAGAGTCACGCCATAGTCCTGGCGGCTGCGTCCCAGATAAGGATGACGGCAATCGGGAGCGCACCAGAGTTCGACCGGCGCAAGGCCGGAAGCCACGCAGGTCTCCAGGGTTTTTTCGATCAGGTCGCGCTGAATCCGCGCCGCGCCCTGGGGGCCCACGGCCGGAATCAGGCGGGTCTTGCAGGCACCGGGCACCGGTGCGCGGGCAAAGATCAGGATTCTGGCGTCCGGGTAGCGCATCTGGGATGTAGGGCGATCCGAAGCGGTGTATTTTTCGGGGGCTCTACTCTAGAATACGCCACCTTACGTGGGGCGGTAGCTCAGCTGGGAGAGCGCTGCGTTCGCAATGCAGAGGTCGGGAGTTCGATCCTCCTCCGCTCCACCATTCAAGTTCATATTAGTTAAGCAGTTAGCCAAGGGCCCGATGGTTCATCGCCGGGCCCTTTGTCTTTTTGGCGACAAATGGCGACACCGGCAGGCGGAGTGGGTGTCGCATGGTTACTGTTACACGCCACAGATCGGGTTGGCAGGCCAAGATTCAGCGACAGGGCTTCCCCCGTCTCTCCAAGATTTTTGAAGCACGCAAACAAGCCGCGATTGGTCACAAATTATTGACCTGGCAATGCCAAAAAGCATGCGTTCAACGCCAATTCGCATGACCGTAAGGCCCTCGCGCAATCTTTTCATTTTCTGTAACGTCACGGCATGAATACATTCACCCTCCCGGGCTTTGACCTCAGTGCCTTTGTCCGCGCTACGCTCGCTGAAGATCTCGGCGAAGGCCTCCCTGGCGGCGGCCACGACGTCACCGCCGAGAACGTCATCCCGGCCAATGCGCGCTTTGCCGGGGTGATGGACAGCCGCGAGGCGATCACCATCGCCGGTCTGCCGCTGGCTGCCGCGTTCTTCCGCCATCTCGATCCGGTGTGTACGATCGAAATGCTCGTGCAGGACGGCCAGAGTGTCACGCCTGGCACCGCGTTGATGCGGATCGCCGGCAACGCCCGTGCCCTGCTCACCGCCGAGCGCAGTGCGCTCAACACCGTGCAGCACCTCTCGGGCATCGCGACAATGACGCGCGCCTATGTCGATGCCATGAACGGCCACGCCACTCTGCTCGACACCCGCAAGACCATCCCCGGTCTGCGCGTGCTTGAAAAATACGCAACGCGGATGGGCGGCGCGACCAATTACCGCATGGGACTGTGGGATGCGGTGATGATCAAGGACAACCACGTGGCGGTGGCGGGCGGCACCGGGCCGGCAGTGGCGCGCGCGAAGGCCGCAGGCGTGGAGCGGATCATCTGCGAAGTCGATCGGCTCGACCAGATCGAGCCAGCGATCGTGGCCGGTGCCACCCAGATCATGTTCGACAATATGACGCCAGCAATGCTGGCCGAGGCAGTGAGGTTGGTGGCCGGGCGCGCCGCGACGGAGGCTTCGGGTGGAGTGAGGCTCGATACGATCGCCGCGATCGCGGCGAGCGGTGTGGATTACGTCTCGGTCGGGCGGCTGATGCAAAGCGCCCCGGCGGCAGATATCGGACTGGATTTTGAGCTGGTGTAAGCCCGCCTAGAAGCGTTCTTTGGAAAACGCCCGCATTTTGAACCAAAGCAGGAGCTATGCCATGAGTGACGGTGGAAGCGGACTCGTAACGCTGGGCTGTTTAGCGGTGGTATGTGCTTTCATTGTATTCGTTGGTTCAATGATAACCAACCATCGTCGAGATCCAGACAATCAAGACGATACAAAAATATTTGCTGGCATCCTGTCGGCATTTTCATTATTGCCGCTTCTGTTACTTTTCAACGAATGGGGCTGGCTGCTACTGGCCATTGGGGTTGGTGTCGGCTGGAATACCATATGGTTAGTCATTGCTGCATTTGCAATGAAAAAAAGTCCGGAACGTGCAAAAGTAATCTGGATGAACACCATATTTGCCGTAATTTATGCTGCTCCAGTGCTGATGTTTGTTACAGGGGCGATCAAGTTTCATATGTAGATAGTAATGGCACTTGTAGGCCATATTGATGCAGGTAAGCAGACAATCTAACCCCGTCATGACCTCAGTCAGGACGGGGTTTAAATATCCGGCGCAATCGGCGCAGGTGCGCGCCGTCTGGAAGGGCGACTTACTGCTTCACGGCCTCAGCAACAACGGCCATATCATCACCATCATCGTATACAAGAGTCAGCGAAGCTGGATTCTCGCTTTCCAGCACATTGGGATCCTAAGCTTAGAATTCCACGTGGACAAGTTGTCGCG
>JADMIO011200086.1_pt1 | contig 96389 bp, 48 predicted proteins | sample 8958161 | NCBI WGS metagenome assembly JADMIO01 (sample SAMN16585339, study PRJNA669376) | soil metagenome | isolation source: Crop rotation soil | place: USA: Cullars Rotation, Alabama | collected 2011
GCCGCGACTTCAAGTCACGTGAATTCCAAGCTTCGGATCCCACTGTGCTGGAAAGTGTCGAAGTGCGTCCACAGGTGCTCTACAACCCCGCATTACGCAGCCCGAATTTCTTTGTGCCCGGCGTGATTGGCGTCGTTTTGCAAATCGCGACGACGTTCGCAAGTGCGATGTCGCTGGTGCGCGAACGCGAGCGAGGGACTCTGGAACAATTGCTCGTTAGCCCGCTTTCTCGATGGGGCCTCATGCTCGGGAAGTTGACGCCTTATATGTGCATCGGATTGATCATGGCCGGCACTTTGTTCGCCATCATGCACTGGCTGTTCATGGTGCCCATCGCAGGGAGCGTGCTTGCAATGTTTGTCGCGACGTTTGTTTACGTCTTCACTTTATTGAGCATGGGGTTGCTCGTTTCGACGCGCGCGCAGAACCAGATGCAAGCGATGCAAATGTCGATGGCGTTGATTTTGCCGTCGGTCTTTTTCTCCGGATTTATTTTCCCGCGTGAAACTATGCCGTGGATTTTTTACGAAATTGGGTTTTTTATCCCGACGACGTATTTCATCGAACTGATGCGCGCCATCGTTCTGCGTGGGGCGAGCCTTCAGGAATTTTGGGTCAATATCGTCGTGCTGATCGGGTTCGGCTTCTTCTTGTTCATGCTCAGCGCGCTACGGTTCCGCAACAAATTGGGGTGAGCCTCACTGAACATGAATGACGTGCCGATAGCCTTCGATACGGCGGCCGTCATCGATCGTGATGTCAAAATCCTGATGCCGCGCTACGCAGGTTTTGATTGCTTGCAATGTTTGCAGGCGAATGCGCTGCAGTTGTGCGTATTGGTTCGCTTTCATTGCGGGAGTAGGACCGTTTACCCAATCCATTTTGTCGAACGGAAAACACCAACCCTCGGGGAGCGCAATCGTGACGTCGCGCTTCGGCGCAGTTTCAAAGATCGACTTGCGCGGATGCTTCGCGGCGTAGTCCTTCACCGTTCGCGCAAGAGCGAGCTGCTCAGGGTAAGGCACGTGATGATCATGATCCGAAGTCCAAAACCAAAAATAGCGCGCGCCCATTTCGTAAGCGGTCGTTAGAGCCGTGGGAGCGAGCAGGGGATCGCATTGGCCGTATATCGCCATTCCCCAAAATTTGTTGAAAGGCCTGACCGCGCCACGCAGGAGTGCGAAGTTAATCTTCAACATGTCGTCGGCCGAGAAATTCCAATTTGTGCCAGTGGTGTCTTCTAATTGTTTATTGAAGGCGCTCAATTGATATCGGCCTTCCTGGACGATGCCGTTTCCGCCTCCGCGCATTTCGTAGAACCCAAACTCAAAGCGCGTTTCCCAGACCGGAAAGTCGGGTTGCAACAGCGTCATGTCGCCGAAATTGACGCCCATATTCTTGAACATTTGCTCCAAACAGCGTTCGCCGTATGGATGGGTTGAATAGTAAGTGGCATGGGTGCGCATCTCAACGAGCGTAGCGAGTTCGGCGATGCTGCGAGTGTCGCGCTGGACTTTTAGGTCGAATACCGTCAGGACCGCTGGTTCGTCGACGAACATCGTAAAGCCGAGATAATTCGCGCGATATAGGTCGGCAGGAAAGGAAAGGGTAGGGCTACCGTCCGGCGCTCGGATGTAAAATACTGGTTCGTTACGCACGAACTGTTCCTGATGCGGAGCGATCCAGAACAGGTTGATTCCGGCATCAATCATCGTGCGATAATCGTCGGCCTTGAATTCGACATAGGTGTATTCGTGTTTCTCCGGCGTTTGCGGCAAGCGGTGACCTTCCGCATCCTTGAAATTTCGGCCAGTGCCGACCAGGACTTCGCGGTTGAGTTCGAGTAGTTTTACATCCGGCCAAGCTTGCCAGTTGCTTTGGACATTGGTGTGGAGCGAAAGAAACTGGCCCAGCAAGGTGCATGCCCGCGGAACACCGTCGAGCAAAGCTGTGTTGCGGGTCGGTTTGGGCAGAAACAGTTCCTCGAAATTTGCCCACCCGGGCAGCAGTGCCATGCCCGAGTTGACGTCGCGGTATTCAATCGCATCCCTGCCGATACGAACCTGATAACGCCTGACATTCTTGGCATCGGTGAGAAATCGGACGGTGCACAGCGTGTTGGTTTGCGCCCGAATCGTAAATTGCATCCAGCGACCGGTCTGTTCGGTTGGCCCGTAAACGACATCAACATCTGTGAATGGCGGATTCAAGTCAGTCATCCCGCTGGACACCGCGTAATGTGCAGCGGTTCCCGGAACTGGAATAGATTTACAAAGCGCGGAGAAACCAACGAATAGAAACAAAATGATGCGAAAGATCACGCGCTATATCTGCCAGAAGGATTCCGCTAATCGCAATGTAAATACGGGCGCAATATCGACGTCCAAATTGCGTATCCCTTTGCGTTCATATGCAGACGGTCGGGCGCATAAATGTTCTCTTTCGGTTTGCCTTCAGAATCCAGCATCGAGGAAACCACGTCGACGTATTTCACATATTGAAGTTTCCTCGTCTCTGCCTCGATAAGAGCATTGGCCTTCTGGACTTTCGCGAACTCTTTCCATCTGCTTGGGCTGGTGCTGATGGAAAGGTAAATGATTTCTGCATCCGGCAAGCTTTTCCTTATTTTCGCAACGAATGCTCTGAAGTCCGCCGACACTTGCTCAGGTGTTAGACCAAAGTTGACGTCGTTTGAGCCTGCGAATAGCACGATGGTTCTTGGTTTGTACGGAATTACAATGCGGTCTGCGTAGTAGACCGAATCACCGAGATTCGATCCTCCGAAGCCGCGGTTAAGAACCCGGCAATTGGGGAAATCTTGCGCGACTGTTGTCCATTTTCGGATGCTCGAGCTGCCGACGAACACGATTCCGCCTGTCGCAGCTTTGTTAGTTCGGTCAGATGTTTCAAAAGCTAAGATTTCTTTTTCAAATCGCCGCGGGTCGGGCCTGGGTTTGTCCACCGTTTGTTTGGCGACACGAATCGAGTAGAGCGACGAGTGCGCGGTGATAAACAACGTGTCGTGGTTCGTTCCGCCGAAGCACAAGTTCGCTGGCGTTTCTGGCACAAGAATTTTCCCCAGCAGCTCACCAGCCGGCGAAAAGATTTGAACGCCGTCATCCGCTGTGGACCATATGCGCCCATCTTTGTCGCACCGAATCCCGTCGGGAAGACCTTTGTCTATCGAGCAAAACACTGGGCCTTCATTTAATTTGTTGTTCGCGCTGCAACTGAAAACGCGAATGTGACGCGGCTGGCCTGAATCCGCTACGTAGAGTTTCGATTCGTCCGGCGAAAAGCAAAGGCCGTTGGGCATATCGAAATTCGTCGCGACTGCGGTCAACGTTTTTGTCTTCGGCTCGTAACTGAAGAGGTAATTGCCGGGGAGCTCTTTTTGGCGAGGCTCAATGCCATATGGAGGATCGGTGAACCAAATCGTGCCGTCGGATTTAACAACAATGTCGTTCGGGGAGTTGAGCTTGTGACCCTGGTATGAATCAACGAGCGTGCGCAATATGCCGTCGCGCCCTTCCACCGACACACGTCGGGTGGCGTGTTCGCAGGTGAGAAGCCGCTCGCTACTTGCGACAGTGTTGCCGTTCGAATTGTGGCTCGGCTTGCGAAAAGTCTTCAGCCCATCCGTCGGGTTCCAGCTTTTAATTTCATCCGCTGGAATGTCACTGAACACGACCGACGATAACCAATCGACCCAAACTGGTCCTTCCGTAAAGGTCATCCCCGTTGCCAGCTTTTCGAGCTTTGCGTCGGGAGGAACTGCCTTGCGGAACTCGGCTTCGTTGCGAACGTCAAATTGTTGCTCGGCTGCGGTGACCGCAAGCGGCAGCAATAGGACGCAGAGCCTTGCGAGTTTCACAGAATTTATTTTTGCCACGGCGCGATTTTTTCATCGCGCCAGATGTCTTTGACCTTTTGCCGTTCGCGGATCACGGCAGTTTGTTTGCCGTTGACGAGAACCTCGGCGGCGAGGGCACGTGCGTTATAGTTCGACGCCATAACAAATCCGTAAGCGCCCGCACTCAGGAGAGCGAGATAATCGCCTTCATCGACTTTCGGTAAAGGCCGGTCTTTGCAAAAGAAATCGCCGGATTCACAGATCGGTCCAACGACGTCGGACGGGATTGTTTCGCTCGAACCGTTTCGCGCTTGTTTCAAAGTCACGATCTCGTGATAAGAATCGTAGAAAGCCGGGCGAATCAAATCGTTCATCGCAGCGTCGACGATCACGAAGTTCTTTTTACCGGTGCGTTTAACGTATTCAACGCGCGTCACGAGGATGCCGGCGTTACCAACAATGAAACGGCCGGGCTCGATCAGGATTTTCAAGCCGAGTGGCTTCAACTGCGGTACAAGTTTGTCCGCATAGGTCGCCGGAGTGAGCAGACCTTTTGCGTCCGACGATTTCCACCACGCTTCGGAACCACTGGCCAATGCCGGTTTATAAATAATGCCCAAACCACCGCCGATGCTGAAAAATTCGAAATTATATTTTGCCGCCAGCTTTTTGACGAGCGGCAGCACCTTTTCGACAGCTTGCTCGTACGGATTAACACTCGTGAGTTGCGAGCCGATGTGCATTTGCAATCCGCGCAGCCGAAGATTTTTGAGTTTCGATGCGCGTTCGTAAACGCCTTCGACCTGTTCGAATTGGATGCCGAATTTATTCTCGTAAGTGCCGGTGGTGATCTTTGCGTGCGTGTGCGCATCAATGTTCGGGTTCACACGAACGGCCACCGGCGCGACTTTTTTCAAGCGCGCGGCGACTTTGTTGATGCGGATCAGTTCCGGTTCGCTTTCTGCGTTGAAAGTGTAGATACCCTGGCGCAGGGCAAATTCGATTTCCTCCTCGGTCTTACCAACACCTGCGAAAGCGCATTTGCGTGGGTCGCCGCCCGCCGCGATGACCCGTTGCAGTTCGCCACCGCTGACCAGGTCGAAGCCGCTGCCGAGATTCGCGAGCACGCGCAAGACGGCAAGATTGGAGTTCGCCTTCATGGCGAAACAAATCATGTGGTCGAGGGGCGCCAGCGCTTTGTCCAGTTTCTGGTAATGATCCGTCAGCGTCGCCTGCGAGTAGATATATAATGGTGTTCCAAATTTTTCGGCGAGCGATTCGACCGGCACGCCTTCACACACGAGTTTGTTGTTCTGGTATCGGAAATGATGCATACAAAAGTTACGAGTGCCGAATATTCAATGACGCGTCTCTAAAGTCGAGTTGGTAATTAAAACAAAAATGCCGCAACCAGTGGCTGCGGCATTTTGAAAAGTAACTGTGCGCGAATTACGGTTCCGACAGGATCTTTGCCCGTTCCATGCGGTATTCCAGCGCTGAAATTTCTTCGGCCTTATACCGACGCAACAAATCGGCGACGCGTTGTTCTTTCGTCATGGCGGTGCGTGGCGCTGCCGTTGTCGCGGGTGCGGCGGCGTTATTCGCAGGGGCCGGTTGCGCAGCGGACGCCGTAGGTTGCGCCGGAGTGGCGTCCCCCGATTGCAGTTGCGCTTGTTTTTGGCGAACTGCTGCCAGCATTGCATCTACAGACGACGCCGGTGCCGAGGGTTTTTGAACTGGTGAAGGCTGAGCAGGAGTAGCTGCCGCAACTTCCACAGGTTTTGGTTGAGTCGCTGGTTTTTGGACGACTTCAGCGGATTTACTGTCAGGTTTCGCGTAGGCCAATTCAGTGGGCTTGGGCTGCGAGACGGTTGCGGGACGAGCCGCGGGTTGATTCTCCTTTTGGCGCAAAGCCTGCACAAGCGGATCCTGCGCCGCCTTCTGTGCGGCTAATTGCGCCTGGCGAGCGGCTTCCTCACGTGCGGCTTTTTCTTGCGCGGCTTGCGCGCGCGCGGTGGCATCACGTTGCGCTTTTTCCTCCGCGGCCTTGGCGCGACGACCATCTTCTAACGCCTTCTTTGCTGCGACCGCTTCAGCATCTTTGTCCGGTGTTGCGACGGCTGGCTGTTGCGGACTGGCAACGGGCGCGAGCTGGATCGGAGGATTCGGTATATCTCCACCAGCAAGAACGGCGGCGCGTTGATCGTGATATTCGCGCGGAGTGATCTCATTAGCGCGATAGCGACGGAGTAATTCACCTAGTTTTTGTTCTTTAGTCGCACCGGTGGCGACTGCGACTGGAACGACGACGGGAGCAGCCGGTTTTGTGGCCGCCGCTGCAGCCTTGGCTGCTGCTTCGCGTTCCTGCTGTGCACGAAGGTCGGCTGCTTTGCGTTCCTCTTGTGCACGAAGTTCATCAGCTTTGCGCTGCTCCTCGGCCTGACGGGCAACAGCCGCAGCTTTTTCCTGTTCTGCTTTTGCGGCAGCTTGTTTGGCCGCGAGTTCTTGCGCTGCCTTTTCTTCAGCAGCTTGTTTCGCGGCAGCGGCGGCGCGTGCCTTTTCGGCTTCGACACGCTCCTGTTCGGCGATCATTTTGGCGCGTTCTTGTGCCTGTGCATCTTCGACCTTGTTGACCGATTTTTCGCGTTGGACAGCGGGCACATCTTGTCCGGCCATGATTAACGCGCGTTGATCGTGATATTCCTTCGGCGTCATTTGGTCGGCGCGATAACGGCGTAACAAATCAGCCAATTTTTCTTCCTTTGTCATCACGTGTGGAGCGACCGGAGCAGTCGTGACAGCAGGTTGTGCCTGTGGCTTAGCTGCAACTTTCGCCGGTTCTGGAGCCGGAGCGGGTTTCATCTGCGCTTGTTTCTCGCGCACTGCGCTCAGCAAAGAGTCATTGGACGGCGCTGGTGTGGGCGACGCGTTTTTGACAGTTGTCGCTGGGGCAGGGGCGGGCTCGACAACGGGAGCCGGTTTAACAACCGGGGCCGGCTCTGTTTTCACGACTGGAGCCGGTGTAGGCTTTGTGACAACTGGTGCAGGTTGCGGTGAGCCCTTCAACAAACTGGCAAGACGAGCAGCTTCATCTTCCTCAACGGATTTAGGTTCCGCGGGTGGTGCGACGACAGGCGTGGTTGCAATTTCAACTTTCTTTGGAGTTCCACGTTGTTTGCGCGCTTCAGCTTCAGCCGCTTTTTGACGTTCTTTTTCCAATTTCGCGAGGCGGGCTTTTTCCAATTGTTCCTGCTTTTCGGCCTTAGCGCGCGCTTTAGCTTCCGCATCGGCGCGTTTTTGCGCTTCACGGGCATTTTCCCCTTGAGCCAATTGGGCTTTGCGATCGTTTTCTTCCTTCAAACGAGCTTCGCGCGCTGCGATCTCTTCAGCTTGCTTGCGACGAGCCGCTTCTTCGGCAGCGGCTTTCTTTTCTGCAACGAGACGTGCTTTTTCCTGGCGCGCCGCTTCGCGTTCCGCCTTGAGGCGCGCCTTCTCAACGGCGACTTGCTCGGCCTTAGCTTGTTCGGCAGCGGCTTTTTCGGCCTTAGCCTGGGCTTCGGCTTGTTTTTTAGCTTCCTTTTGTTTGGCGATCTCTTCGGCCCTTGCGCGTTCGGCGTCTTTGGCCGCCTGTTTTTCAGCAGCGATCTGCTCAGCTCTCGCGCGTTCGGCAGCGAGTCTGTCTGCCTTCCGTTTTGCTTCCGCTTCCTTCGCCGCCTGCTTTTCTGCGGCGATTTGTTCTGCTTTACGTTGACGTTCTGTTTCTTCCTTTGCCTTTGCCTCAGCGGCTTGGCGTGCTTCTTCAGCCTTCGCGATACGTTCCTGTTCGGCAGCGCGTACTTTGGCAGCTTCGGCGGCGACGCGTTTTTGTTCAGCTTCGCGAGCAGCATTTTCGTCTGGACGACTGCTGGATTCGGCTCGGGCTTTGGCTTGAGCGGCTTCGTCTTCCTTCGCCTTTTGCGCCACAAGGGCTGCCTCTTCCTGCTGTCGCTTCAAACGCTTGGCTTCAGTGGTTCGAGCTTCGCGCTCAGCTTCCTCTTTTGCCTTGGCTTCGCGAGCGGCGATTTCATCTGCGCGACGGCGAGCCTCAGCCTCCGCTTTGGCCTGTGCAGCTTCTTCGGCTTTCGCCTTTTTGGCAGCAAGCGCAGCAGCTTTAGCTTCGGCTTCCTGTTGTTGCTTCAATCGCTTTTCTTCGGCGATTTGAGCTTTGCGATCAGCTTCTTCTTTGGCCTTGGCTTCGCGAGCTTGTTCTTCCTGTTCCTTGCGTTCGGCAATCGCACGCTCCTCGGCGGCTTTTTTCTCGGCCAATTCGCGTCGTTTTTGTTCGCGAGCAGCTTCCTTCTCTGCTTTTTTGCGCGCCTTTTCAGCAGCGGCCTGTTCGACGGCTAAACGATCGGCAGCTTCCTTTTCAGCTTTGCGTTGCAGAGCGGCCTGGCGCTCTGCTTCTTTTTTCGCAGCCGCTTCATCGGCAGCCAGACGGCGTTCCTCTTCTTTGCGGGATTTTTCTTTAGCGGCAGCTTCGGCTTCAGCTTTCTTCACGTCAGCCGCCAAAGCAGCTTTACGCTCGAGATCCGCATTTTGTGCCTCCATACGCGCGCGCGCGAGGTCTTCTTTCGCCTTCAATTCATCCAGCCGAGCCTGTTCGGCTTTAAGTTTATCTTCGGTGGCGCGAAGCTCGGCCCGTTTTTGAGCCAGTTCCTGTTCTGTCAGTTGAACTTCGGGGTTCGACGGTTTGACCACAGGTTCAGCCACTCTGGGTTCCACCTTCACCACAGGCGTAGGTTTGGTGATGGACGGCGCGGGGCGCGATCCTTTTTGCTGACGGAGCGATTCATTGGCAAGCGACTCCGCTCCCGCCTGAGCGGCACGATTTGCCGTTGCAGCAATCTTCGCTTTGCGCGACGCTTCTTCAGCCAGTTTTCTTGCAGCGTCCTGAGCGCGTTGCTCAACCTGTTTTAACCAGATTGCGTCGTAATATCGGCTTTGCCCATGCGCTGCGGAACTGTCTATAGCTGCTCTGGCGGCATCACTGCGGTCCTTGGCCGCTTCAGCACGATCTTTGGCGGCATCGGCGCGCATTTGAGCGGCATCCGCCTCGGCTTGCGCTAGTTCGGCGCGCAGTTCCAACAAACGTTGTGTCGTGTCAGCGGTCTTATTCTCGCGTGAAGTTTCGAGAATCGCTTCCTGCACATAACGGGCTTTTGCGTCGGCCTCCCTGGCGTTCATGTCCGACTGATTGGCACGCTCTTCCAACTGCTTCTGCCAGGAGGTCTCATACTGCTTGAATGCGTTGCGCCGTGTGACTTGCGCATACACTAATCCAGCGCTCAATAGGATGATGAGCGCGGGAATCCAATACCGAGTAATTCGCATTTAGTCTTTCTACCGAAAAGCGGCTCGGCAATCAACGTTAATCAATTTCGAGGGAATCCACTACAAAGCTGTGACTGCCAAGCCCTTCTGAACGGATAGAGCGCAATCGAACGAACCATGAGTTGCCTAACCTCGCTCCGAGGCACTTTTATCGTATGATCGGGGTCTAAGACCGGTTCTTGTTTCAATCGAGAGAGAGTTTTTGCGCCAATCAGTATCGGCCACGCGCAGGCGAGTCGTAGACGAACGTGGTTGAACGGCAGGGCATTGGTGTAACTCCAGCCGGCTTTAAGATGCTCGTCCGCCAGCGAAAGATATTCATTATACAACGGACGGAACCGCGGCTCGTTCGTCGGCGTAAGAAGGTCCTCTGGACTCAACCCTACAACAGTGAGTCGCTGTTTAGGGATGTAGCATCGACCGTTGCGAAGATCACGCGGCAGATCGCGCAAAATGTTGATGAGCTGCAATCCTTTGCCAAATCGGATCGCATTGGGGATAAGATGTTCGACGTCGAGCTGCGGGAACAAGTGTGAATGACAAATCCTTGTCCAAAAATCGCCAACGCACCCGGCGACACGGAATGTGTAATCATCCAATTCAGCATCCGATTCCAACGCCGTAATCCGATTTTTGTCGGAACCGGAAAATCTTTTGAGATCCAATTCCTGGCCGCTCGTAATCACTTGAAGCACCCCTCGTATTAAATGCTGATCCGATGCGGAAAATTGAGTCAATAACCCAACCGATTCTTCGACGCGTTCCAGCAAGATTTTTTCCGCGGGCAAGGCCTGGTTCGCCACGAGCGCGCCGAAATCAAGCGGAGTGGATGATGTCCCCATGATGCGGTCGCGCAATCGAGCGAGCGCCGTCAATCGAGTGTCCAAACTAACCAAACCTGTGTCAGCGACCGTATCGGTCGTGCGCGCCAGCAGGTAGGCCAATCCGATTTGCGGTCGGATGCGCGCCGGCAACACGCGTAATGTCAAATAAAAGGAACGCGAAACTTCTCTGAGCAAGTCCGATAAAAGATCCGAGCGCATCCTCAAGTGGCACGCAGAATTTTTTGCCAACGCGCGAGTTGGTGCGCAACTTGTTTCGTTCCTGGAGAACCGACCATTTCACGTCTCGCCATTGCCGCCTGCAGATTGAAGATTGTTGCGACATCCGCGCTGAAACTTCGGTCGATTTTTTGAAGCGCGGGAATATCCATTTCATTCAGTTGTTTGCCGGTCCGTTCTGCTTCGGCAACAACAGCGCCGACGACATGATGCGCTTGCCGGAACGGCATGCCTTTGCGGACCAGATAATCAGCGAGGTCCGTCGCCAACAACGCCGCATCCGCCGAAGCTTGTGCGCAAGCTGAGGTGTTGACACTGGTGTTGTCCAGCATCGCCGACATCAACCGAACCGATGAATGCACGGTATTGGCGGTGTCAAACAAGCGCTCCTTGTCTTCCTGCAAATCGCGATTGTAAGTCATCGGCAATCCTTTCAACAGCGTGAGCAGGCTCGTCAAATTGCCGATGACGCGGCCGGATTTGCCGCGAATGAGTTCCGCAACGTCCGGATTTTTTTTCTGGGGCATGAGCGACGAGCCGGTTGTGTAAGCGTCAGAAATTTTGACGAATGAAAATTCCGAACTGCACCACAAAATGAGATCTTCGGCGAGGCGCGACAGATGCACCGCCAGCAACGCCGCCGCGCTGCAAAACTCGACGACAAAATCACGATCGCTTACGGCGTCCATCGAGTTCTGTGTCACACGTGCTTGGCCTTTCGAGTCGGCAAAACGAAGTGTGATCGCGACGAATTCGCGATCGAGCGGCAACGTCGAGCCAGCGATCGCGCCGCTGCCCAACGGGCAAACATTCGTGCGCGTAAAACAATCGCCGAAACGGTCGCGATCGCGATCCAGCATTTCCACATATGCCAGCAAGTGGTGCGCGAAGTAGACCGGTTGCGCTCGTTGAACGTGGGTATAGCCAGGGATGATGATGTCCTTGTTCTTCGCGCCAAGTTCCGTCAACGACAACTGCAAACCGCGAATCGCGCGATTGAGAATGATGATTTCATCGCGCAACCACATTCGCAAATCCAAAGCTACCTGATCATTTCGGGAACGACCGGTGTGAAGTTTTGCCCCAGCCGGAGCGCGTTTCGTCAGCTCGGCCTCGATATTCATGTGCACGTCTTCAAGTGCGGCGTCCCACTTAAATTTTCCCGCGCTGATTTCTTCTGCGATATCGTCCAGCGCGCTTTGGATCGAGGACAATTCGGCTTTCGTGAGCAAGCCAGTTTTTTGAAGCATCGCCGCGTGCGCCAGCGATCCAAGAATATCATGTTCCCATAAACGCCAGTCGAACGAGATGGATTCTGTAAACTGTGCCGCGTCCGCTGCCGGGCCGCTGCCGAACCGGCCGCTGCGTGACACTGGAGATTTCTTCTTCATTTCCGTGGTCGGAATTTGGCGTCAAACACTGTCAAAGTCACGCCAACAAAAAGCGCCCTCGATTTTCACCGAGGGCGCCTGGTGTTTAAACTATTTTACGTTTAGTCGAAGGTTGCTTTCAACGTCACCCCGTTGGTATCCGGGATGGTGAAGCGCAGGATCTTGTTCGTGTTGGCTGGCGAACTTGGATACGGGTTGTCGCTGCCGTCAAACCAGCCCAGGAAGTGTTTGCCGATTGCTGGCCGTGCCGTCACGGTATATCCGATGTTCACATACACGTTGGTGCCGGTGACCGGGTTGCCCAACCCCACTGCCGTCAGGTTCGAGGAAACAATCGTTCCATGTCCGCTCGGCGTCGGGATCAGGTTCAAACTGGACCTTTCCAGCAAGAAGACCAACCGCGGCGGTTTGCTGAAGCCATTGGTCCCTTTGCCGTTCTGGGCATAGGCCACGAACACGTTGGTTCCAGGAGCCAGGTTGACCACGTTCGTCCAGAGCACGCTGCCCGGGATCGGTTGATGCAAGCTATTGGAACGATAGACGAAGGTCATATCTTCGTTGGTGATGGTCGCTGCGCCAAAGGTCGTCTGCGTCAGCCACACATCGCTGATCAGCCCTAGGTCAGTCGCCGTGCCGTTCATCGTTACCGGGTTGGTGAGGTATTTGGCGTTTTGGATCGCTTTGGTGATGACCACCGTCGGCGCAGTCGTGTAATCCTTGGCCACCAGTCTCGAGACCGCGCTGAACACGTTCGTCGCGGTCGCGTTGGTCACGATGCAGCAATAACTGCCGGTATCACCCAGTTGCACGTTCTGGATGGCGAACGAAGCGGTCTGGGTACCCGAGAGAGTGCTCCCGTTTCCAGAGACGCCATCGTTCAACACGGTGAACGCCGCCTTAGTGCCCTTGACCCATTGATAAACAACCGGTCCACCGTATTGCGGCAAGTTAGCCGATGGCGGTGTCACCGTCACTTTGAAGTAGGCGTTCGAACCAACATAGACGCTCTGGGTCGCCGGAGTGATCGCCACCGAGGTCGGCGCCTGGCGAACCGTCAGGACGGCTGTGGCACTCGTGGCCGTATGCCCACCCGCATTGCTCACCACGCAGCTATAACTGCGTCCGGTCATCCCGGCGACGATGTTCGTCAGCGTGTAATTGGGCGTTGTTGCACCAGTGATCTTGGTGCCGTTGAGCAACCATTGATATCTCAACACCGCAGTGCCGCTGGCGACAACGGTGAACACAGTGCGATTGGTCGCCGGCACGTTGATGGTGCGTGAAGCAGGACTGCTCACGATCGCCGGGTCGTTCACACTCACCACAGCAGGTCCGACGTTTGTGGTGCTCGAGCCGGTAACGTCAACAGAATAGGTGCCCGCATTGGTGCGGAAGGCATGGGCGACGGTGTAGCTCGCATTGGTTTCACCCGCGAGAACCGTCGCGCCCTTCTTCCATTGGTAAGTCAACGACTCAGCAGCCGTGGCGTTGACGCTTAACGTAAATGGACTGTTAGCATCGACGGTCACATCGTGGGGCGGGTCGATGATAGTGACACCGCACGGCCCAACGACCACCACGCGATTGGTCGTCACACTGTTGTTGGCGGCATCGGTGGCAGTGAAGGTCAGCGTATAGTTGCCGGCCACGCTCGTGTCCACGCTACCGCTCATGGTCGGAACGATCGCGCCGCCGCAACCGTCGTTCGCCGTCGCGCCCGGATCTGTGTAAGAGCTGAACTGGCAAATGTTGGTCGACGCAGGTCCATTAAGGCTGATGTCCGGCACAGTCGTATCCTGCACGGTCACAGTCCGCGTGGTGCTGTTGCTATTGTTGGCGGCATCAGCCACGGTATAAGTCACAACGTAGACGCCAGGAGTATTGGCATCGACCGTCGCACCACTGACCACAATGTTGCCGGTCAGATTGCCGCTGCAGGCATCACTGGCCGTCGCACCGGGATCAGTGTAGGCATCGTGACATTCCACCGTTTGATCGCCGCCAGTGGCAGTGATCGATGGCGCAGTCGTGTCAACGACGTTGACCACGCGCGTATCGGTGGCAGTGTTGCCATCAGCATCGGTCGCGGTGTAGGTCAAAGTGTAGCTGCCCACGGCGTTCGGGTTGACGCTGCCGGTCGTCACCACGTTCGCCAACGCATCGCAATCATCCGACGCAGTCGCGCCAGGATCAGTGAAGCTGCCATGGCATTCGACTGGCATCGGGTTGGCGCCGGTGATCGTCACGCTCGGTGGGGCGCTGTCATTGACATGCACCACGCGAGTGGCCGTCGAACAACGGCTGCCTGAATCGCAAGCGGTGTAAGTCAGCGTATAAACACCGACCACGTTCGCATTGACGGAACCACTTGACGTGACTGTGATCCCTGGACCTTCGCAGGCATCATTGGCGGTTGCGCCTGGATCAGTGAAGCTCTGATGGCATTCCACCGTCATGCTCGCCGCGCCAGTCAACGTGATCACAGGAGCCAACGTATCGGTCACATTGACCACACGCGTCGCTGTTCCTGTATTGCTGGAAGCATCCGTCGAGCTGTAAGTGATCGTATAACTACCAGGCGTGTTCACGTCCACACCGCCAATGCTCGAAACGGTCGCACCGGCGTCGCAAACATCGGCGACGGTTGCGCCGGCATCAGTGTAGGAACCGTGGCATTCCACAGTTGCAGGATTGCTGTCCAGAACGGTGATGACTGGAGCGGTTGTATCAACGACATGGACAATGCGCGTTGCGGTTCCAGTATTGTTGGCGGCATCGGTCGCAGAATAAGTTAACGTGTAATTACCGACGGCATTCGCGTTGACAGTGCCGCCTATGGTTACGCCAACACTTCCATCGCAACCATCGTTCGCGCTGGCGCCTGCCTCACTATACGAATCATGGCATTCAACCGTGACCGATGCATTGCCGTTGATCGTCACAACCGGTGCAGTCGTATCAACTATCGTAACCGTGACAACCGAGCTGGTGATGGAGTTTCCCATGGTGTTCGTGACTACCACGAAATATGAGCCAGCGGACGGCGCGTGAATGTTCGAGAAACAATACGATGCGTTAGTCGCGTCGGTGATTACCGTCGAGCTGTTCAGGTCGCCGGTAAACCATTGATAGCCCAAGTCCGTTGCGCTGGTCGCCGTAACGCTCAGGCAGGGACTGCTACCACATTCGGACGTTGCGCTCTGCGGCTGAGTCGTGATAGCCGGATCAAGAACGAGTATTGCTGAACTGCTCGCGGAACTATCAGAATTTGCGACAGTGACAGCATATGTCGAGACATCAGAAGATTGAACATTCGCGACGGTCAATGAAGCGGTCGTTGCGCCACTGATATTCCCACCGTTGCTGAGCGCATTGCCACCCTTGGTCCACGAATATGACAGCGTGCCGCCGCCGCTGGCGCCCACAGTGAAAATCGCGGTTGTTCCGGCGGCGTTGGTTTGATTGACGAGCGGAGAGGTGATCGTCACGGCGTTGATGACAGTCAGGTTCGCGCTGCCGCTACTTACCGTGCCATCGCCACCGGTGACGTTGCAGCTATATGCGCCCGAATCGCCTGTTACCAGTCCGGATAAAGTGAGCGACGATGTAGCCGCCGACGGATTGGCTAGGGTATCGATATTGGAATTATCCTTCTGCCATTGATAGGTGAGCGCCGCGCCGCTTGCCGAAACGTTGAACACGGCAGTATGGCCGGTCGCTTTCGTCAAACTGGTCGGGCTACTGGTGATGTATGGATCAACCACCGTTAATACCGCGTTGGCTGACGCCGGCAATCCACTCTGGCCACAGCAACCAACCGTCTTGATTTGGTAATTACCCTCGTCGTTGTTGTCAGTATTGAGAATTGTCAGAGTGTCCGTGGTGGTGCCTTGATACTTCGCGCCATCGCTGATCGGGTTGCCGTTCTTGCGCCATTGATAACCGGAACCAGGCGAACCGGCGATCGTGCCGTGGAAGGTGGCGCTCGAGCCAGCATTTACAGTTGTAGGAACCGGATTGGTCACAATGTATGGATCATTCACAAACAACGATGCCGTGGCGCTGTTTGTAGAGGCGGCGTTCGAGACAACGACAGTATAGTTCGTCGGTCGGCCATCGCCATAGTTTGCATTTTGAATCTGCAGGGTCGCCGTTGCGGAACCCGAGATAGTAGAACCAGTGCCGGTCAGTCCATCGGTAAGGTTCACGCCATTCTTTTGCCATTTATAGGCAAGAGTGCCGCCGCCGGTTGCTGCCGAAGAGAAGTTAACCGTATCACCGTAATTGACAGTCTGGCTCGTAGGCGGGGTTGTGATCGAAACGGCGTCGAGGACTTCGCCGAGCACACCGTCAGTACTCGTTGCCGATCCAAGGTCGTTGTTAACAACGACGCTATAACTGCCTGCGTCCGCGGCAGCGAGACCCGAAATCGTCAGGCTGGCTGTATCAGCGCCGGAGTAAGTTGAGCCATTGCCACTCGCACCGTTGGAGATGGGCGTGCCACCCTTACGCCACGCGTAAGTGAACGGAGCGTCGCCGCCTGCGACAACGCTGAACGTGACGCTGCCTCCAGTCGTCGCGTTTCTGGATGCTGGAGTAACGCCTGAAGCGATCGATGCGGTGACCGGTGTCGGTGGGAACTTAACACTGCGGAAGACTTGATTTGGGCCAGCGGCTGCAAGGACGTTGACGGTTTGGACTCCAACACCGTTATCCACGCAGCTTACAAGATGGTTATTGGACAGTTCAGCAGTTGTCGCGTAGACAATTGCGCCGACGACTCCCGGTCCCCAACTGGCGTGGGCGCTCCAGTCAACAGACAAACCGCGGGCACCGAAACCGCTTGCCGAGATTTGGTATGCTTTCGTCCAAGTGCCGCCAACGTTGTCCCATCGTTCCGCGCCGTTTCCGCCGGAGGCCCCGATGTTACCATTCGCAATGTAAACGGACTGTCCATCCGGACTGACGGAGAATTCGTTATAAGGAACGCTGGCTCCCGCATTGAAAATCACGGTCGGCGTTTGAGTGCCACTGCTAGGTAGCCCCGAAAATTTGATCAACCAACCTGCGGATTGGCCGGAACCGCCCGTGCCACTTCCTGCGCCGCTCATATATATATCACCGCCGAAGGTTGCAATGTAGCGGTAGTTGATTGTCGTGTTATACAAGAGGTTGTCCGTCAGATAATTTTCGTATCGCAACCCCGTGCCACCAGTGGTGTACCAGAAGTTTGTGCCGGTACTGTCCGGACAAACTGAACGCATACTGCTGCTGCCGATTGCGCCAACCGATCCGTTGTTGGTCCAGGTTTGCTGCAGGTATCCAAAACCATTGACCACATAAGCGATGCGCGGCACAGCCGACAGCGTCGACGAAGCAAGCGTGGCCGCCGCGACCGTGTCCACGGAGACGTTGTAACCCGCGACGCCAAGGAAGCGTCCGTTCGGCGACGCAGAAAGACAAGCCTCACCCAAACCAGCCGCGCCGCCCGTGCCTTCAGCACCTTGGACGACAATGGGGAAGGCGCCTTTATCCGGCATTTGCAACGTGCTCACTGGCACGCCGGCCGTTGTGTATTGATCCACATAAAAGGTGTTACCTTGATTGGCAGCCGCCAACCGCAACGGTTGTGCGCCGTCACCAGTACGAGTCAGGATCAGATTACCTGACCCGAGATGGTATGCAGACTGAGCCGACGTCACGGTCAGAGTGCATGAGTTAGTCACCGAGATGCCGGTTAAAGACGTCGATTCATTGACTTCCACTGTGTACGTTCCGGCATCGGCAACGGTTATATTCGTCAAAGTTAAGATCGACGACGTTCCGCCTGAAACGGGGTTTCCATTCAATTTCCACTGATAAGTCAGTGTTGCGGTCGCGTTGGCGGCGGTGTCAAAAGTCAGGTGCTCACCCGGATGCTGCACGCGGCTCTTTGGATTCGTCGTGAAATTAGGTGGAATTGCAACAACGACGACGGCGCTCGAACTGGTATTGTTCTGGCCGCTGGCGCTTCCGCTAACGACACAAGTGTAAGTGCCCGACATACTCGTCGTGGTGCTAGTGAGGCTAAGAGTGGAAGTAGTCGACCCGTTGGTCGTGCCGGTGGCGCCGCTGCCATCAGTGAGTGGATTGCCATTGCGTTTCCATTGATATGAAACTGTCGCGGTACCGCTGGCCGCCACGCTCAATGTAACAGGATTGCCGACCGCAACGGTTTGACCCGTCGGCTGAGACGTAATCGCCGGATCGTTGACCACCAATGTGGCGGCAGAACTCGTCGCGCTGTGAGGCAGACTGTCGCCCTGATCGTTTGTGACGACGCAAGAATAACTGTCTGCATCCAGGTGCGACACCCCTGTCAAAGTCAGAGTGTCGGTTGTAGCACCGCTGATAATGCCCCCATTACTGAGAGGCGTTGCGCCCTTCTGCCACTGATAAGAGAATGGTGCCGTTCCGGCAGCAGCAATATGGAACGTAACTGTATCATTGTAACTGTGGGTTTGACTGGTCGGCTGCGTGGTCACTGCAGGATCAACGACCGTGAGCACGGAAGCAGACGTCGTTACGGTAGCGCCCGCGCCGTTTGTAATCGCGCAAGTGTAACTGCCGGAATCCCCAGGCGCTGCGATGGTATCGATCGTTAAGTTCGCCGTCGTCGCACCCGTCACCGTCGAACCACTGCCTTGCAGGCCGTTGCTGAGGTTCACACCACCCTTTTTCCATTGGTAGGTAAGAGTGGGTGTGCCCGTGGCCACCACACTCATCACCGCTTGGGAGCCAGGAGGCAAGTTCTGCGACGCAACCGGTTGAGTGCTGATAGTGGGGTCGCCGACAGTTAACACTGAAGATGAAGATGTCGAACTCGCCGCGCCACCTCCATTCAGAATGCACGTGTAAGTGCCGGCATTGGCTGAACCGGCGTTGACAATGTTCAGCGTTGCTGAAGTCGCGCCGGAAATCGTCGCCGTTCCGGACGCGCCATTCGCCACATTAACACCGTTTCTTTGCCATTGGTACGTTAACGTTCCGCCTGACGCAGTTCCCGCGACGGTGAAGCTCGCCGAACCAGTATAGGCAATTGAGGAACTCGCCGCCGGCTGTGTCGTAATGAAAGGAGCGCCAGTTACCCAGGCCCAGTTAGTACCAACGCGTAAATTATCCATCACGAATTGCGGCATGGTGGACGACCGATTGGCGACAAGAAAGCTCGCGACACCGGGAGTGTCGATATCAGCACCATTGGCCAGTGATTGCAGTGTCGGGGCCGGCAAAGAATTTTCGTCTGCGCCGAATGTGCTGGACGAGGGGTTGATCCACATGCGCGCGTTGTCGTCAGTGCTCGATGCGCCGCTGGTGCCATTGACCATTTCGTATTGGCCCACAACGAACACCGTGTCGCCAACGTTGTGTGCGGTAGATTCCATCACTTGCGTTTCCGACTTCTTTGAAAAACAGATCGCATACTGAGTCGTGTTCGTCTTGACGAACCATAAACGCGCACAAAATACGCTGGGCATCGCCGTTTGGCCGGAAGTAGTAGCGTTGTTAAACCCGGCGCAAAACGTCGGCGCAGCCGTCAATCCGCCGAGCGCCAAAACTTTAATCGTGGCCGACCAATACATTTTGCCGTTAACACCACTGCCTTGCGCGCCTTGGAGGTTACCGCTGGTTACGATACGGCCGCTCGGGCCGCCTGTGGTGTTAGTAAGAAAGATACCGCCAACGCCGGCAGTCCCCGGCAGGCCTGACAGAGTCAAATTAATATTGGTACAAGTCACGTTCGGCCCAGTCGTCGTCGTACCGATCCCGACCCAGGTGTCACCAAGGGCGGTTTTCTTGCCGATGAGAGTAGTGTTATTAGGATATGTAGTGCCACCGGAGCCACTGGCATCTTCGAAAGGCTCGAATATAGGGAAGCTCCAACCTGTTATCGTCGAAATCAAAATAACGAGGGAGACGGCAAGTTTTTTCATAATACGAATGGGCGCAATGGGCTGGTGAAACTGGGCTTTTCGGCTGTCCGGCGATGGTGGGGAAACCGATATTGAATGTCAACTGGATATTTACACGGGCCTAAGGGTTTCCCTGTTGCGTGAGTGCAGCTCAAGTCGTCGTAGCAGGCGACATTTTACCTTTATCCGTACTTTGTTTAAGGTTACTTCACATCCATGGCCCGTCCTGCAAAACGTTCACCGCTCGCCGGGCCTCACATGGCGCAAAGTTGGCTGCCGCCCGCCGTCGCCGTGGTGCTGACGTTTCTTGTTTTTCTGCCGACGCTTTCGAGCGGCTTTGTCGATTGGGATGATGGCGTGAATGTCTACGCGAACCCAGCACTCGATGCGTTCGACTGGAAACATATCAAAGCTATTTTCAGCAGCACCATCATCGGCAATTACAATCCGCTCCCAATCCTAACTTTCGCCATTGAGAAAGCTGTGTTCGGACTGAATCCGCGTGTTTTGCATTTCGACAACCTCTTGCTGCATCTGCTGTGCGTTGGGCTCGTGAATCGGTTGCTGGTTCTTTGGAAGGTCGAAGGATGGGTCGCTGGTTTCGCCGCATTATTGTTTGGCATTCACCCGATGCGCGTGGAATCAGTCGCGTGGATCACCGAACGAAAGGACGTTCTCTTCGGCGCGTTTTATCTGGGCGCGTTGGTCTCTTACACGCGATACCTGAAAACGAATTTTGCTAAGACATACTATTGGACCACGCTCATGCTATTCACCGTCGGTTTGTTCGCAAAGATCCAAACGGTTGCGCTGCCGCTGTCGCTGCTTGCGCTCGATTACTTTATGGTGCGGCCGATCCGCTCGAAAGCATTGTTTGAAAAGATTCCGTTTATTATTTTGTCCGCCGTCTTTGGTATTATCGGCATTTATGCTTTGAAGGACTACGGGTCGCTTAACGCCGCGCCGGCGTTCAATCCATTCGGGCGAATTTGTATCGGGGCATATTCGTTGTGGACCTACATCACCAAATTTATCGTCCCATATCCACTGTCGCCGGTTTATCCCTATCCAACGACTCTCTCGTGGCCATATTACGCAGCCGTAGCAGCAACGATTTTGTTAGTTGTATACATATGGCGCGAACACCGCCGCGGACATCGAGTGATCGTGTTCGGCTTCCTGTTTTTTTTCTGCAATATCGTTTTTGTTTTGCAGGTGCTCGGGGCCGGAACCGCCTTTCTCGCTGATCGGTTTTCGTATGTTCCCTATCTTGGTCTGATCTTTATCGTCGCGAGGGCTTTTGACGCGCTGAAAGATCGGCGTTCGATGGTAGTGTCTGTTGCGATTGCCTGGGTGTGCGTCCTGTCTGCGTTGACGTGGATGCAATGTTCGGTTTGGCGCGACGATAACGCTTTATGGACCCACGCACTGAAACTGTACCCGCAATCTTCCGTTGCCCAATATCAGATGGGACGCACATTGGAAAAACTCGGCAAGTACGATGCGTCGATCCCATATTACGAACGCGCGACGTTGCCATCGGATCCTTCATATCGCACGCGATTTGTCTCCGCGCAAGTCAACCTCGGCAACGCCTTGTTACGAAACGGCAAAACCAACGACGCGCTCGATCATTTCAACCAGGCGCTTCAATTCGATCCAAAACAAGCGGCGGTCTATCTCAACCTCGCAACCGTGTATCTTCAAATGGGCGATACTAACGCTGCCATCACGCAATACCTAAAAGCCATCGAACTTCAGCCCACGATGGAGCAACCTTTATTTGCGTTAGGCGATGCCTTAATCAAAACAGGTCGATCGGCCGAAGCGGTCCGATACTTGCAGAAGGCAATCGAGCTTTCGCCCGGCGATGCCGACGCACGGGAAAGCCTCGCCGCAGCATTCGCCCAATTGAATCGGTTTGATGACGTCATTGCGCAATACTCTGCAATTTTAGAGCTCAGTCCGCAAAACACCAAAGTGCGCAAGCTGCTTGCGATGGCCTTTGCAAGTGCAGATCGGCCAGCCGAAGCGCTGAAAGAATTGAACATCGTTATGAGTTCCACCCCGGCAGATGCCGATGCTTACTACCTTAGTGCGCGCCTTCTTTACGACACTGGCCGAACTGACGAGGCTCAACAGATGTTCCGCAAAGCGGTCGGATTAAATCCCGACTTCGTGCGTATGCCGCTGGGGCATAACTAACGAAACAAAGAAGCGCCCTCGATTTTCACCGAGGGCGCTTAGCGTTTAAACTGTTCTACGTTTAGTCGAAGGTTGCTTTCAACGTCACCCCGTTGGTATCCGGGATGGTGAAGCGCAGGATCTTGTTCGTGTTGGCTGGCGAACTTGGATACGGGTTGTCGCTGCCGTCAAACCAGCCCAGGAAGTGTTTGCCGATTGCTGGCCGTGCCGTCACGGTATATCCGATGTTCACATACACGTTGGTGCCGGTGACCGGGTTGCCCAACCCCACTGCCGTCAGGTTCGAGGAAACAATCGTTCCATGTCCGCTCGGCGTCGGGATCAGGTTCAAACTGGACCTTTCCAGCAAGAAGACCAACCGCGGCGGTTTGCTGAAGCCATTGGTCCCTTTGCCGTTCTGGGCATAGGCCACGAACACGTTGGTTCCAGGAGCCAGGTTGACCACGTTCGTCCAGAGCACGCTGCCCGGGATCGGTTGATGCAAGCTATTGGAACGATAGACGAAGGTCATATCTTCGTTGGTGATGGTCGCTGCGCCAAAGGTCGTCTGCGTCAGCCACACATCGCTGATCAGCCCTAGGTCAGTCGCCGTGCCGTTCATCGTTACCGGGTTGGTGAGGTATTTGGCGTTTTGGATCGCTTTGGTGATGACCACCGTCGGCGCAGTCGTGTAATCCTTGGCCACCAGTCTCGAGACCGCGCTGAACACGTTCGTCGCGGTCGCGTTGGTCACGATGCAGCAATAACTGCCGGTATCACCCAGTTGCACGTTCTGGATGGCGAACGAAGCGGTCTGGGTACCCGAGAGAGTGCTCCCGTTTCCAGAGACGCCATCGTTCAACACGGTGAACGCCGCCTTAGTGCCCTTGACCCATTGATAAACAACCGGTCCACCGTATTGCGGCAAGTTAGCCGATGGCGGTGTCACCGTCACTTTGAAGTAGGCGTTCGAACCAACATAGACGCTCTGGGTCGCCGGAGTGATCGCCACCGAGGTCGGCGCCTGGCGAACCGTCAGGACGGCTGTGGCACTCGTGGCCGTATGCCCACCCGCATTGCTCACCACGCAGCTATAACTGCGTCCGGTCATCCCGGCGACGATGTTCGTCAGCGTGTAATTGGGCGTTGTTGCACCAGTGATCTTGGTGCCGTTGAGCAACCATTGATATCTCAACACCGCAGTGCCGCTGGCGACAACGGTGAACACAGTGCGATTGGTCGCCGGCACGTTGATGGTGCGTGAAGCAGGACTGCTCACAATCGTCGGGTCGGCGACTGTGACCGCTACGGTGTCGCTGTCCAACGAATTAATACCGCTAACCAGGTGCACATGGTAACTGGCCGCATCAGCGCGCAAGACGTTGGCCTTGCTGTAGGCCGAGTCGGTCGCACCAGCGATCGCGCTGGCGCCTTTAAACCACTGATAGCTCAAGGCAGGACCACCGTTTGGCGGAACCGCCGTCACACTCAAGTTCAGCGTGTCGCCAGCATTGAGCGACTGCGGTTGCGGTTGTTGCGAGATGAGGATGTCGCACGGTTGAACGGTGACAACGCGCGTGGCACTGCCAGAGTTCCCCGCCGCATCGGTCGCGGTATAGGTCAAGGTATAGTCACCGGCGATGCTGGTGTCTACGTTGCCGGTGACGACGATGTTACCCGTCAGATCGCCGTCGCATGCATCATTGGCGGTGGCACCCGGATCAGTATAGGGCTGGCTCTGGCACGCGTTGGTCGAACTCGGGTCGGTCACCGTAACAACCGGCGCCGTGGTATCCTGCACGGTGACGGTGCGCGTGGTGCTGTTGCTGTTGTTGGCGGCATCAGCCACCGTATAAGTCACAACGTAGACGCCCGGAGTATTGGCATCGACCGTCGCACCACTGACCACAATGTTGCCGGTCAGGTTGCCGCTGCAGGCATCACTGGCCGTCGCACCGGGATCAGTGTAGGCATCGTGACATTCCACCGTTTGATCGCCGCCAGTGGCAGTGATCGATGGCGCAGTCGTGTCAACGACGTTGACCACGCGCGTATCGGTGGCAGTGTTGCCATCAGCATCGGTCGCGGTGTAGGTCAAAGTGTAGCTGCCCACGGCGTTCGGGTTGACGCTGCCGGTCGTCACCACGTTCGCCAACGCATCGCAATCATCCGACGCAGTCGCGCCAGGATCAGTGAAGCTGCCATGGCATTCCACTGTCATCGGATTGGCGCCGGTGATCGTCACGCTCGGAGCGGCGCTGTCATTGACATGCACCACGCGCGTGGCCGTCGAGCAACGGCTGCCTGAATCGCAAGCAGTGTAGGTCAAGGTGTAGTTGCCAACCGTATTTGGATCCACTGGACCACCGGTCGTCGTTACATTGACCGGGCCTTCGCAAGCATCGTTGGCGGTAGCGCCTGGATCAGAGAAGCCGCTGTGGCATTCCACCGTCATGCTCGCAGCGCCGTTCAAACTCACTACGGGCGCCAACGTGTCAGAGACAGTCACCACGCGAGTCGCCGTGCCGGTGTTACTGGAGCCGTCGGTCGCCGAATAGGTCAAGGTATAAAGACCAGGCGTGTTGACATCGACTGCGCCGCTCAAAGTGGCGGTCGTCACACTGGCGTCGCAAGTATCCGATGCGGTCGCACCTGGATTGCTGAAGCTGCCATGGCATTCCACCGTTGTCGGTCCTGCGTTGATCGTGACCACTGGAGCAGTGCCATCAGAAACGGTGACAACGCGGGTGGCGGTGCCGGTGTTACCGGAGGCATCGGTCGCTGAATAGGTCAAGGTGTAGGAACCAACGGTATCCGCATCCACCGAGCCACTCAACGTGGCGGTGGTCACGGCAGCGTCGCAAATATCCGATGCGGTCGCACCCGGGTTGCTGAAGCTCGTATGGCATTCCACCGTGCTCGGCCCGGCATTGATCGTCACCACCGGCGCCGTGTGATCTTCAACCGAAATCTGGCGAGTGGTCGAAGCACTGTTGCCCGACGCATCAGTTGATGTGTAGGTGCGCGTATAAACACCCACCGTGTTCAGGTCGACCGTGCCGCTCTGGACAATCGCCGTCGACCCAGTGCAAGCATCATCCGCGCTCGCGCTCGGATCGCTATAAGAACCGTGGCATTCGACTGTCACCGCTGCCGCACCGTTCAAGGTCACGACTGGTGCAGTGTGGTCTTCAACATGCACCACACGCGTCACCGTCGAATTAGTATTGCCCGCTCCATCGTCGGCTGAGTAGGTCAACGTGTAAACGCCGACCGTATTGGTATCGAGACTACCGGAGATAACAACGCTGCCCGTGACATTCCCGGCGCAACCGTCATTAGCCGTCGCACCAGGATCGTTGAAAGCTGTGTGACATTCGTTGGTCACAACCGTTCCACCGTTCAAGGTCACGACCGGCGCGGTGTTGTCGATGACAGTGACGACGCGGTTTTGAGGCGTCGCGGGGTTGAACCCGTCTGTAACAGAGTAGGTAATCGTATAAACTCCGGCCACCGGCAATGACGTGTTGAGACCGCCGTAGTTCACAGAAATTTGTGAAGTCAAATTACCCGCGCACGAATCATTGGCCGTCGCGCCCGCATCGTTATACGCCACGCCGCAACTGACAGTGACATCCGACCCGGTGACCGAAATCGTCGGCGCAGTGGTATCATTGACGACAACCGAACGCGTGGCCGTGCTGCTATTGCCATGCGAGTCGGTCGCAGTGTAGGTAACGATGTAGTTGCCGACGGCGTTGACATTCGGTAATCCGCTCGTGCTCACGCTGACCGAGCCGTCGCACGCATCTATCGCAGAAGCGCCCAAATCGGTGTAAGAGGTGTGACATTCAACTGCAGCTGGACCACCGTTGACGGTGATCATAGGAGCAACCAAGTCGTGGATCGTTATCACTGCCACTGAGCTGGTGATGGAGTTACCCAATCCATTACTCACGACAACTGAATAGCTGCCGCCATTCGCGAACGAAGACACCGGGAACGAAAGAACTGCGTTCGTCGCATCAGTAATAGCCGTGCCGCTCGGGTCCGGCGTATACCATTGATAGGTGAGGACACCGTTCGCATTAGTGGTGCCAACCGCCATAACAATGAGCGCGTTGCTCGTGCCGCATTCAAAGGTTGAGTTGACTGGCTGTTGAGTGATCACCGGATCGGTGACGGTGACTGTCGCGGCGGCGCTCGTGTCAGTGCCGGCTGAGTTATTGGCGACACACGTATAGACTCCTGTGTCCGCAGCGCGAACCCCGGCTAACGTCAGATTCGCGGTTGAGGCGCCCACAACCGTCGCAGCGTTGTCATAAGAACCGTTCGAAAGGTTATTGCCACCTTTTTTCCATTGGTATGTTGGCGCGGGGGAACCAGTAGCAGTGATGGTCAATACAACGGTGCTACCTGCGTTTGCCGTGCTACTCGAAGGACTGCTTGTCACATGTGGCGGATCGTTAACGGTAAGCGTGCCGTTGTGATAGGTAATCGTGTAATTAGCTGCGGTGAATGTGCCTCCAGTCGCTGCGCTTGGTACGATTGGATACGTTCCAACGTCCGCGCCTGCATCAGCGCCAGCGCTGGTAAGAGTCACCGAACCGATGGTTTCACCACCTTGTAGTCCCAACGAGTTGAACTCGGTGCCCGAGAAGGCGAACGTGTTTCCTTTTGTTTTAGTTTGGTCCTGCGCTGTGATCGATAATGGCGCTGGATTGATGGTAACCGAACCCGTCGCTCCGCTTAATGTATAGTTTCCGGCCGCAGCTCCACCGAGAGCCAAATCGCCTATCGAAGTGATAGCTTGTGAACCCGGACTGCTGCCAGCAAGGGTTGCCGTTCCAGATGCTACGGTGACATCTTCCGCACCAACTTTGTTCGCCACAGTAAGAATGCCGGCAGCCGCTGTAGCGGTGCTGTCGTAATTGCGACTGCCGCTTAAGCTGACAACTCGTGCATTGACGGTCTGTGAATAAGCGCTGGAAGAACTGGAACCATAGTTGTCATCGCCGGCCCAACTTGCCGTGATGTTAGCGTGGGCGCCAACTGACAGCGCGCTAGTCGTAAACGTCGCTGTAGCGCTATTGCCCGCTCCGCTGAGCGTCGGCGTCGCTATCGAAACGCCATTGTCCAGGATGGTCACGTTACCGGCTGGAGTCGAGCCGTTGCCCGTGCCTGTGACTGTAACTGTGAAGGTGACGGAATTACCGTACGCGGACGGCGTTCCATCAGACGTAACCGAGGTTGTGGATGTGCCGCCGGTCGTGACGCTCAAAAGGCCCGTTCCGGTAAAAGCCGCATTTTTGTGAGCCGCGCTCGAGCTCGTCGAGCCCCAGGTCCCGGGAGCTTTGATTGCTGTTCCGAAGGTCAAGCTGTTGATTGTTTGTGTTCCCGTGAAGGCGAGGTTAATGGAGTTTGCAGACGGTGAAGCAGCAGTGGTGAGATTGGCGGTGGTCTCAAGTCCGGTTGTCGTATTAAGTTTCAAGATGCCACTGCTTCCGACGGTCACTGGTCCCTTGATGCTCCCGGTCACGTTGACGGTTCCGGCACTGACGGTTGTTCCGCCAGTGTAAGTATTGGCGCCACCGAGAGTGAGGACGCCGTTGCCGGCTTTAGTTAAACTGCGACCTGACACGTCCTGCCCAATTGTACCGTTAATCGTAACAGTATATCCGTTGTTTGCAGCAGTGTTGATTGTATAGGTGCGATTGCCACCGCTAATCGTCCACGGAATCGCGGCACCCCACGTTAGAGTTCCTGGTCCGGCAATGAACGTATCATCAGAAGTGAGGTTCGCATTCAACGTAACTGCTGCGGGTGTCGGGGCGCGGCCAGTGCCGTTGTTAGCGCAAATTGAACCACCATTAATCGTAAGTGTGCCAGTGCCGAACGTAAGCGCTCCAATCCCCAGCTTGCCGCCATTTAATGTAAAACCGCCAGAATAGGACGCAGCGCTAGCCGTCAGTATCAACTGACCGTTCCCCGTGCCCGCATTCATGATGATGCTGCCTCCGCCGGTTCCCGTGTTCAGAGATGACGAATAGGTTTCTCCGTTTGGATTAGCAATCGTGAGCGTGCCGCCGTTGAACAGAACCACGCCCGCCGTCCCAGACAGTGACTTAATCGTCTCACTCTGCCCGTTTAAGTCGAGCGTCGCCGCCGAACCAGCCATAGTGACGACAGATGTATCGGGTATAACACCGGATGCGCCAAGTTTGAGCAAACTGCTCGCCGCGATCGATGTGCCGCCAGCATAATCGTTACCAGTGTTAAGCAGAACAACCGGCACTGCCGCCGCGCCACCAGTGATCGAAAGCGCACCAGAACCCGTGATCTTGCTGTTAATGGATTGAAAATTGGCGCTACACTCCAGTGCCCCGCCGCCTGACCCCAAAGTAATTCCTTTGTTCACATTTAGGTTCAAACCGACACTTGTTGTTCTCAAACCGCCACCGTCAAGAGTAATAAAATCTGGGGTCACGCTGCCGGGGACGGTTCCAAGCTGGGCATCAGTTGCCGCACTCAGGCGGCCGACAGTGCAGGCCCATTTACCGGTGTAACCAGTTCCGTTATTCAGGGACAGCGTTCCGGCACCGGTCTTCGTCACGACAACAGAGCTCGATGCCGCCAAGTAAGGCGCGGTCAAGACCGCAATTCCTTCGATGTTAAGTGTCGCACCGGCAGAAAATGTCATTGCACCCGTTCCCACGATTGATACCGCTCCCGGAGATACACGGTTAACTGTGATATTGTGAACACTGACACCTGCATTCACGGTTACGAAATAAGCAGCAGACGTGGAGAAAACTGCATCTCCACCCGCGGTCCATGCGGCGTTACCGCCAGCGTCACAAGCCGTGCTCCAATTGGCGGTGGTAGTATCCCACAAACCGCCAGTCGAGGAACAACCGGCCGTTGCTCCGTTAGGATCCCATTGCTGTGCTGCGCGGAGGGGTAGCAATCCCAGAAACAGGGATAGTATGCTGAGTACAATTCTTACATGGGGTTTTTTCATACGTCTGATGGGTTAGGCGGACCTTGGGTTGGGTTGGGACTGTTTTGGGTTACGTACAGGAAATGACGTCAAACTAAGGCGAGCACGAGGCAGTCTTTGTCACAAGCTGCGTGAACTTCATTGGGTTTAGAGTTAGGTTTTCGGTGAACTTACCAACGATTCAATGGGAATTGCACCTAACTGTCAACTGTTATTTACTTGTTTCGAGGCCAGGAGTCGGTTTTTGGTGAGTGTTCAACTCATTCACGGTACGGTTTGCCCGCTTGGTACAGGGCGAGGCGCTTCGCTACCGATTCCACCAAGTCGGTGCGTTGCGCCACCTTGGCAAGTTTAATCGATTCCTCCGCCGCCGTTTCTGCCTGTTTGAATTGTCCGGCTTCAGCATACGCGGCTGCCAACGTGTCATACTGATCGGCATCCTTTGTCTTCGCCGAATTGATTGCGCGGGTTGCATAGCGAAGCGCTTCAATACCATTGCGCAGGCTGGCGTCCGGATTGGTCGCCAACACCCACGCCAAGTTATTTAGTGCTTCTGTCCAATCCGGACGTAACTGGATCGTGACTGTCAGTTCTTGAATGGCCGCTCGATAATCATTTGCCATCTGGAGCAATCGAGCGGTCTGAAAATGAGGATCTGCAGAGGACGGATTTATCTTTATTGCCGCTTCATATTGCAACTTCGCGAGATCGAGTTGGTGATGTTTCAGAAGGACGTTTCCGAGGCGATAATGCGCACCCGCATGGTCCGGGTTTAGCGCCAATGCTTTTTCGAAGCATTTCTTTGCTTCCGCGTCTTGGTTGAGCATCAGCAAAGCGGTTCCAAGTTTGACCCAGCAGTCGGCAGAACCATCATCAAGGGAAATCGCTTGTTGCAGCACTGGAAGCGCTCTGGCAGGTTCATCCAGCAAAAGGAAAACCGATCCCAGTTTATTTAACGCAACAGGATCCTGTTTGTTCAAGACGGTGACATCATCGAATTCGCGTTCTGCTTCGTTTTTCTTGCCCATTTTGCTTAGGACGTACCCGGTTCCGACTCGGTAATCGGCATTGCTCGGATCCAAGGCGGACGCGCGCCGAAAAAGATCCAACGCTTCCTTCAAATCATTATTGTTAACTAACGATTTTCCCCGTTCTACAACGGTGCGAGCGTAATCCGGATCAACACGCAAAGCTTCGGCGTAGTAAAAACGCGCTTTCGCAAGATCGCCTGACTCAGCAAGAACGACAGCCATGTTATATTGGCCATCGACGTTGGTCGGGTTAAGTTGCAGCGCCTTGTGATACCACGTTACCGCTTCTTTTAATTTATGTTGCAGGTACAGACAGTTACCCGCAAAGAAACACGCAGTTGCGTCCGTAGGATTATACGACAACACTTTTTGAATCTCTTTGAACGCATTGTCATAATCGGTTTTCGCCAAATAATACTGCGCCATGTTGCGGTATCCAGCCGGCATATCCGGGTCCAATTGGATCGCCGTGCGCAAGTGTGAGCCGGCGTCGTCGAGATCCCCCTTTTTCATTAGCGCGACGCCGAGATTGTTATGTGCAAGCACGTAGTTCCGCTCTAAAGCCAGTGCTTTGCGGTAGTAAGCGATTCCCAAATCGAGATCTCCCTCACGCACAAACAGCATTCCAAGATTGTTGTATGCCTCAGGAAAATCTGATCTTAATCGCAACGCCTCGCGAAAATGTATTTCAGTTTCCTGCGGGTTAATACCGCGATTCAGATAATCTCGCGCTAAGTTGTTGTGCGCAGCCCAGCACTGGGGGTTTTTCTTTAAGACATCCTTCCAAACCGATTCTTCACTCCCAAACGCGGCTGCTCTGTCCCATGCTAAAACACTGCATACACCAACAGCGCAAAGCGCAGCGAAATAACCGAAGTTTTGCTGCGAAAACATATTCACGTAAATGTCTCGCATCCAGTCGACGACCTTTTGAATCGCTCCGCGTCCCACCGCGACGACTAAAGTTATTATCCCTGGGAGCGCGAGATAACTCCAATGGTCTGCCACCCGCGAGTAGGTAAGGAAATACATGTCGACGAGCCCGAGCACCGGCAGCAATGCCAGAATGAAATACGACAGCGCCGCAAACCAATGGCGACCCCAACTCGCTCGTTTTTTCCACAAAAGCGCTAACAGTGCGACGAGCAATAAAACCGGAAAATAAATAACAAATGAACCGCCCGTGAAATCATGGCGGGGATAGAGTAACGTCAACCCGAGAGGAACTATCGATTTAAAAAGATAGAACCAGACCGCCCATCCGGCTGCGGCGCATCGCTCCCAAATGTTTTCGGTTTGTACTACCACGCCACCCATTGCCCGATGCCACTGAAACCAAATCGTCAGCAGTCCTAACGCGATCGATAGGCAAAAAAACGGAGCGGTTCGTGTCAACCTTGCGACCACCGTCGTTTTCCGCGTTGGGTTTTCCGGCTCGACCGAACGTCCGTCTTGCCACCATTCCAACACTAACAAGATCAGCGGCAGTGTTACGACCGATGTTTTACTGAGCAACGCCATCAAGAAACAGCACAGCGATGCGACATACAATCGGCGCTGCCGGCTCGCAGATTCTTCTCTGCTGGATCGCAGATACCAAAGCGCGCTTAGTAAGAAAAACGGCATCGCGAGGGTGTTTTTTCGTTCCGCAATCCAACCAGCAGACGCGACGGTCAGTGGATGCACGGCGAACAGAAATGCAACAACATACGCGCCGGGAATTCTCAAAAAATGAAGCAGCCGCCACAGAATGAGCGCACTAGTGATGTGTAGAGCGAGATTGACTGCGTGGTATCCAAACGCATGTAGGCCGAACATTCGCCATTCGAACCAAAATGAACTTAGAGTCAGCGGAAAGTAGTCAAACGGTTTTCGGCTGAACCAAATGTCGAATAGTCCGTGAGGCGATTTGATCAGCGGATTTTCAGTGAGACTGACTTCGTCGTCCCACACGAATCCACCAGTAAGAGCAGGCAAATAAACCATCGCCGCCGCAGCGATCAAAAGAAAAGCCCACAGCCATTCTTGTCGATTTGCCAATTTGAATTGACTTATCCGCATGACAGATCCCCTCCGATCCGCACCGCGGACTTACCTTCGCCGACGTCGCGCTGCAGCAACTCGAGCTGTTGCTTCGCTTCTTTGAAATCGGGTCGCAGTCGCACAACATCTAAAAAGTGAATCATTGCGTCAGCTTTGCGGCCTTGTTTGGCGAGAATAAGGCCCAGATTGTAATGCCCATCGATTGAGTTCGGCTGTAATCGCAATAGCGCAGAATAAAACTGGGCAGCCTCCGTTAGTTTGCCTTGCTGTAGTAAGACGAAGCCGGCATTCGCGTACGCTTTGACCATCGTGGGATCCGAAGCCAGTGCTTGCTGAAATTGTTGAAGAGCTTCGTTTTGCCTTTCGGTTCGCGATAGTAGAATACCGTAGTTGAAATGCGCCGCTGCGAGGTTCGGTCGTAACTGCAAGGCAGTTGTTAGATGCATCTCCGCTTCACCGAGTTGATTGGTTTCAAGCAGTAGCCCACCCAAGTTGCTATGCGCGTCTGCGTAATTCGGTTTGATTCGAATTGCCGCAGCGTAATGCGTCAGGGCTTCCGTCGCGTTGCCCGATTTCTGAAGTAATTGCCCGTAGTTGTTGTGCGCTTCCGCATAGTTCGGATTATAGTGCAATGATAAGAGGTACATCTCTTCCGCCTCTTTCACTTTGCCGTCGTCATCAAGTGCATAGCCCAAATTATTGTAAGCGACCCACGCTGTCGGGTTCTGAGCCACCGTGTGCCGCCACAGGCCTTCCGTCGTTCTATACTGACTTGATTGATAAAGCGTCAAAACGAACAGCGCAACCAGCAAAGAGCTGAAGAGGATGATTCTGGTTGGTGGGTTTAGTCTGGAGTAACAAACACCGACAATTACAGCGATTGGGGCCACAAGAGACAGATATTGCCAATGATCGGCGGCTCTGGAATACAACAAGAAATACATGTCGAAAATTCCCAGGACAGGCAGAAGGGTCGCAATGTAATACCCGAACGCGAACAAGGCTGGTTTTCCCCACGTTTTGAACTTCCAGACACAAAGCGCGGGAACCAGCAACAAACCGATCGCAGGCAACCACGATTTGACCGCATGCGGGTCAATTTCCCATCGCGGATAAATCATTGAAAGATGAACAGGCAGCAGGGCTTTAAGAACGTAGAAGTAAACCGCCCAAGTTCCCCCGAGAATACGCACCAGCGCCGGGTCCGAATGGATCGCTCCTCCTCCTCGAGCGCGGTTTTGAATCCAAAGCGTTATCAATGCGGACCCGATCGCCAAGAGAAAGAACGGCGCGGTGCGAAGGACCTCGCGCCAATCGACGCGCTTTTGAATCCACCAAACGCAACCCAATAATATTGGTGGAAGTACTATTGCAGACGGCTTACTTGCCAATGCTAAGATAAAAGCTACCAACGATGCCCAGTAGTATGCGCCATCAGAAATATTTCCACGTGCGGATTGATTCCCATCCTCCGATTTCTTCGTTGCGATGAACCGCAAATAACAAATCACACTGCAGAGGAAAAAAACGAGCGAAAGCGTGTTCTTGCGTTCAGCAATCCACGCAACGGAGGCGACGCATACCGGGTGGATGGCGAAAATCATTGCCACTAACCATGCAGCCGGTGCTTTCAGCATTTTCAACAAACGCCATAGAAGGACAGCCCCGAGCGCATGTAACAATATGTTCACAACGTGATACCCGGTGGAGTCAGTTCCCCATAAACGCCATTCCAACCAAAACGATGTCATCGTCAACGGGACGTAATCCAGCGGTTTGGTGGTGAACCAGATGTCGAACAAACCATGTGCGGATTTTATCAATGGATTTTGCGTCAAGAGAATATCGTCGTCCCAAATGAACTCGCCGTGAATCGCAGGCAGGTAGGCTAATGCGACAAGCACGAACATTGTTGCCGCGCCAACCGCGAACGGAAATCGCCCGATCAGCGCATTGACGATAGCGATTAACTCCGCCGGACGTTGCGACAATTTACCTTGGGTAAGAGGTTCCAATCGGCGGGCGAAGGGTTTGCGGACGACTCCAACTAAAACGGTCAGGAACGCTATGGCCGCCACTATCGAGATCCATTTCCCGACGCGAAATCCCAGAGGTGAATATTCCAATCGAATGCGATGTTGGCCGGCTGTCAATGGAATGGCGCGCAAGATATAATTGGCAGGAATAACTGAGTAATGGCTTGCCGCCGAACCGGGCAACGGTAACGCGCGCCAACCGTGACGGTAAGCGTCCGTGATCAAAAGAATCGATGGTTTATCTACATCCGCGGTAATTGAGAGAAAGTCGGTTGATGAATCCAGCAATCGAACCAAACCGTTGCCAGTTTCAGGTCGCACTTCCGGTTCACTTTCAAGAAGGACCTCGTTTCGCGGATTGAAATCTGCCTTTGTAAGCGTCGAGAGAATTTCATTCGTGTCGGTCAGCACTCGACAACTCGGAATCAGGAGCAATCGGGGCAAGGTGTTCGTGTGCTCTGAATAAGTTGTTGTTGTGTTGTCGGAAGTGAAAACATAGCGGCAGCGTAACATCGCGAATAACGCATCGTATCGCAGGAAGGGCAAATCCTGAGTCAAGTTAGTCCGACCTAGCTGCTGCGTTGCTGCCCAAAACTCCGCGTATCGGCGCGAGACTCCAGGGTCATTCGCCCATATGTCGCATGCGCCGATCGACATATCCGCGTTCGGGTTGGTTAGGTTGGCGATTCGGTAGTCGCCGCGGTGTTGTTCGAGAACTTTGTTGATGCTGGCGACCTTTGTGTCAGCCGAATCAAACGACACGAAAGACGTTCGTGCAAACGTGAACAGTTCAAACCAAGCCAACCCCACAATCGCCAGCGCCCAATAAGATGATTTCCTGACAAGTAGCAACAAGACGGACAGTGTGAGAAGTGCGAAAATACCCGGTACCAAACTCAATGCAGCGTGATGGCCTGCGTTTAAAGCGAATTTCACGTCGTCGTGTGCGATATGCGGAAATCCAGCTTGCGGATAAAGTTCTTGCGTCCGCAGAAGTGCCTTAAAAACCGCGGGCCACAGCGATGTATTGTAAAAAAAACCTGCAACGAGGCTTAACAAAAGTGCTCCGGAAAGAATGCCGATAATCAACGGTTGAGGTGCACGCCTTCGCTCGATGATCCGATTCATCCCCATGCCGGCGAGCAATGAAAGGAATAACGCTCCTATAAAGATGAACTTCGAGCTACCCCGGAACGCACTAAATCCAGGCACGTGATCGTAAAGAAAATGAAAGAGTGGAGTGCGGCTACCAAGCGCGATCAACACTGAAATCGCCACCATCACCACCGCTTTCCAATGGGTTGCGCCTCGATCACAGACGATACTAAAAATCGCGAGGACCAGAGCCGAGAGGCTCATGAACGCGCACATTTCAAAGAGAAAACATCGTCCCCAATACGGAACGGTCTGCATATCGCCAAACAACCATGGTGCGATCAATGTCAGGAAATTTTCGGGTGGAAACGAGAATGTTGACGCGTGTTGGTAAGATAAGCCACTGCTTCGCAATCCTTCTTGCGCTTCCTGCATGCCGGTAAGCAACTGAACTGAAGTCAAAAGCGCCGCACCGATACCGATTGCGATGAGGCAAAATAAAATTTGAAGTCTGTTGCCCTTTGCATGCCACAAGCTCAACAAACAGTAAAACGCCGAGGCGCAGGCGAAATAGAATACATACTGCACGTGACCGGCTAGGAGAGCCATCGACGCGGCGAAGGATCCAAGCAGGCATGCACCGATTGAAGGTGTTTCAAGAATCTTATCCAATGCCAGAAACAAAAGCGGCGCCCAAGCCATCGTGCAAAGATTTGGCAAGTGACCGGCGTAGACGTGCAGCACGTAAGCCCCGCCGAACATTATCGTGATGCTCGAAAGCAAACAACTGAGCGGATGCAAACCGCGATTGCGAACCCATAAGTATGTAAAAGCGCCTACCAGAAATACGTGCAGCGCAACGGACCAGTTAATCGCCAGTGCGGTCGGAAGGATAAGAAAAAGCAGGTTCGGCGGGTAAAGTAACCCCGATTGGAATCCGCCGAAAAAAGGCATTCCACAGGCGTAGTGAGGATTCCACAGAGGCAGATTGCCTTGCGCGAGTTCACGAAATCCAAAGTTGCGCCAATGCAGGAAATAAAAATAGGTGTCGGCGCCCTTGGCAGAGATTACTTTCGGGGCAGCGGTAAACAGAATGTCAGCAAACCCTCCAATGGTAAGCACTGCAAGGATTGCTAAAGCAGCCCACGTCGGAAAAAAGAAGGGATGACCATCAATGGAGATGGATCTGGTCTCGACGCTCTTGTCGTTTGGGTTCGCAGTCGCCGGAATCAATGCCTGTTGAAGATAGCAGGCGAGGGGCTTTAGAGAAAGCGAAGACTACGTGGCGCGAGTGCGAAAGACATTGGCAGCATTGCTGCGTTCTTATTGATCAATGTGATACCTGCGTTGCATATACAGCTCATCGGCAGTTTGAAACAAACCAATCGTGTCTTTTTCCAACTCTCGATCGCCATCGTCGGGCGCTACGGATGGAAGCATCTCCGTGGTTTTCGGATCGCCGTGAAAATATTCCACGCCCTTTTGCAAATTCAGCACAACCAGGTGGCGGTCGCGATATAATCCTATGTCGCGATTATGATTGAGCACTACAAACTCATTGTGCGGCTTCAGTAGGTCCCGGCCAAAGAACATGCTGTGATACGGCCGTCCGAGCATCCCGAGAATGGTCGGTGCCAAATCGATTTGGCTTCCCAAGACTGAATTTCGCGCAGACTGTTTGATCGCCGCCGGTCCGAGAAAGAGCAGGGGAATCTCATACGAATGGATCGGAATCGTTTGGCTTCCATAAACGCGTGCGCCGTGATCGGCCACGACAACAAAAATCGTGTTCGTCCAAAACGGTTCTTTTTTCGCGGACTCAAAGAATTTCCCCAGCGCCCAATCCGTGTATTTAACGGCATGATCACGACTCTGCACACTTGGGTCTTCGGCAATGCGGCCAGCCGGATACAGATACGGTTTGTGATTCGATACTGAAAGCACCGTTGCCAGAAATGGGCGACCTGTTTTCGTTGCTGCCCGCGCTTCTTCGAGCGTGCGATTATATAAGTCTTCGTTGCACACGCCCCAAATCGTCGTGAACGTTGGCTTCGCAAAATCTTTCTGTTCTATAAAACGATCAAAACCGTTGCGCGTGGTAAACGCGCGCATGCCATCGAACAAACCGCGTCCGCCATAGAGGAACATGGTGTCGTATCCGTCACGCTTGAGAACGCGCGCAATCGTTTCGACGTTTTCAGAATGGTCGCGCTTAACGATCGAATCGCCGGGCAGCGGCGGGAAAGATGAAAGCACACCTTCCATTCCGCGCACCGTGCGATTTCCATTCGCGTAGATGTTATCGAACAACAGCCCTTCCGTTGTCAGTTTATCGAGTTCAGGTGTTAGCGACGTTCCTTTGCGTCCAAGTGAACCCCAGAATTCCGACCCAAGACTTTCTTCCAGGAAGATAACGACATTGAGCTTCGGTCTAGACGCATCGCCGGCAACGTGCTTGCGCAACGAATTCTGGTCCGGGACAAATTCGGTGCCGTCCTGCTGAAGCAGCTTGCGTGTGCGCGCGAACGCTTCGTTTTTGTCCATCGTTTTGTAATAGGCGGTATAATCAAGATTGTGCGTCGCGGCTGCTGTCAGGAACGAAATCGCGCCATTGTTGCTGACTTCGTTCAGAGTGCGCTCGGTGCTGAATTTTGCTTCATCAAAGCTAACCGTACCCGCCAAAACACTCGCAATCGCCAGCCAAACGATCAGGGTCGTGGCGCGCATCTTGGGCGACACAGGATTAAAGGTGTAAGTCGAAAAACGCCGGGCAATGAAAAACGACAGCAGGCCGCCGATTACCGCTATAGCTAAAATCCACCAGATCGGATAGGAGTCGCGAATATTGATGAACACTTCATGCGGATACATCAAGTAATCGACCGCCACGGTGTTGAACCGCGATTTGAATTCGTCGAAAAAGAAATATTCGACGAACAAAAGAAAAACCTGCACAGACCAGAAAATCAGAGACGCTGCCGACATCGCGAACCGGTGCCACGTCGCGGCGAACCAGCGGTTGGGTAGAACGCAGCACCACACCAACAGTGGCACCATCATGCAAACGGCGGCGGTCGCATCGAGATGCATGCCGATGAACCCGGACCGAAACACATGTGAAGGCCCGGCTGGAAACGGTCCAAACATTTCAAGCAACACCAACCGCAGGATCGTCCAATAAAAGACCAGCAATACGGCATGAATAGCAACAAATCCAAAACGTGACCGCCGCCATTCGCGGATGGCCGACCGCGTTTCGTTCCTCCCTTTTGTCGGTATTCTTAATGTTTGGGTTTGCACGTCGAACAGGCTATTTTCGTCCCGCCTATTTGAGCGCGGCGGATTGCGCGAAGTCAGGGACTCAAACCTTCTTCATTGATCGCGTTTTTTGGCGCGTCGAGCATAGTGTGACAGAAAGCCCTCGAAGAAGACAGCGGCTTTTGTCGGCGATGATAAACGAGTTTTTAGATATATGGCGAAACCGATGGTGATCGAACTGCCGACTGGCGCGACGATTCCGATCCTTTATGACGACCGGGTCGTGCTTGCGATAGATAAACCCGCCGGCTGGATGCTCGCCCCGGACGATTGGGATCGCACTCAGCGCAATCTCCAACGTGCTTTGGTGTCATCACTTAACGCCCGCGACCACTGGGCTGCTTCGCGGCAATTGCGGTTCATCCGATATATTCATCGTATTGATGCTGAGACCAGCGGAGTGGTTCTATTCGCCAAATCACCTGGAGCTTTGAAGGTGCTCAGTGAGTTGTTCGAAACTCGTAAAGTGGAAAAGCGTTATATCGCAGCTGTTGAAGGAGTGCCGAAACAGAAACGTTGGACCTGCTCGCTTTCCATCGGTCCCGTACCTGGGTTGCGCGGCACAATGAAAATTGATCCCAAACACGGCAAAGAAGCAGAAACAGATTTTCAAGTGCTCGAGGTGAAAGAAAATCGTGCACTTATAGAAGCCAGGCCGGTGAGCGGACGCACCCACCAAATCCGTGTTCATCTTCGTGCTAACGGTACGCCAGTGGTCGGCGATTCGATGTATGGTTCGGCAATAGAGAAGGGTGGGGAACCGCTCGCGTTACGTTCGATCGAGATTGCATATCTCGATCCATTCCAGCGTCGGCGCGTCAGCATTCAGGCGTCGGCTGCCGCGTTCCGCTCTCAATTTGGATTTTGAACCGAGACTTGGTGTGGCGGCTTGCGCCGACGCTCCTCTGCAAAAAAGAACATCCCGCTCCTGCAAGGCAAGAGCGGGATGTTTGTTTAAACTGTCTTTATTATTGAGGCGTCAGGATCAAGCTGCCGCTGTTCGTCGGCGCACTGAAGTTCGTGCAGACGAAGAACCCGAAGCCGTTCGTCGCATTCTGCAACACAACACCCTGGGCCGTGGTCTTCTTCTTCGATGTTCCAACGACTTTGCCGTCAAAGAACGTCACCTTGATGATACCGTTGGTCGTCGTCACCGACGCCGACGTGATCGGTCCAGTCGTCGACGTGAACGGTAAGCTCACGGTCTGTGTGACGTCGTTCGGCAGAGTGCCACCACTGAGCGTGATGAGGAACGGTCCAGTCTGAGACACATTCTTGTCATACGGCGAACAGATCGCAGCAAACGACGAGTTCGTAAACCCAGCCGGCAACAAACTTGGATACGTCGTGCCCGCGGTATTGCGGATCCACGTCAGACTCGATGCGCTGAGGTTGGTCAATCCGTCGTTGACGTTGAGATTACCGAACAACACACCAGTCTTGGTCACGACCCATTGCGGGATGGTGCCAGAACGGCTGCCGTTCAGTCCCCACGTCACCGTCTGTTTGTCGTTATCACCCAAGGTGTAGTTTGCGGTCACCTTGCCGCCGCTCAAACTGAGTGTGGCGAAGCCGTTACCGCCAGGGTTTCCGCTGACACCAGGGATCGACATGGTCGCAAGTCCCTTCGTCGGCAGCGCCTTGGTATCTTCACGGTCAGCTACCAACCCCGTAGTCAATGTGGCGATGGTCACATTGCCGGTGACTTGTTTGACGCCGTTGGAAACTTCCGAACCGTCCCAGGCTAAGTCAGCCACCACATGCACGCCACCGGCCGATGTCATATCAATATGGCCATTAGCAGGAATGATGGTCGTCGGGAACAGATCCTTAACCGTGCTGGTGTCCTTCAAGTAACCAGTGACCAGACGATTGGTCTTCACCGTCATTTGTAGGTAACGCGAAGTCGCCAGTGTTGAATCCGCTGTAAACACGGCGTTGTAATTGCCGAACATGTCGTAGAAACGGTCGCGATCGAACTCAAACGTCACCGAGTCAGCCGTGGTAGGTTCAACTACAATGGTCGGTCCGGTGTACTTCTTGATCGTATTAGTGCCGCTGCCCATGCCTGGAGCATTGGTCAACGACGACGTCACGTTCGTGTTCTTCGTCACGCGATCTGGCGTGTAGGTCAACGTATACGCTTCACCAATCATCATGTTCACGACGGGGTCCGAATCTCCGGCGAGGAAGAACGGAGGCGTGACCTTGTCACCGAGCTTGTTAGCAACCGTGACCTTACCTGTGCCATCGCCACGTTTATGCAACGTGACCGGCGTTTGCACCTGATAGAAGAACAGGTTTGTGACTGGTTTGCTGACGTTACCCGCCAGGTCAACTGCCCAGATCACCAGCACGTTCGTGCCAGCAGGCGGGATATTGGTCGTGATGTTGAAACCTTTGATGTCTTCTTTGCCCACGGTCTTGTTCGTAATCACGGCTTCATATTGCGCCGAGATGATCGGGCTCGGAGCGTTCGAGCTGATGAAGTAGTAATAAACGTGGGCAATGTTGCCTTTTTGCGTTGCCGAATTCGTGTCCGTCGCCAAACCAGTGATGGCCCATGGCTTGCCCGGCGACACAGGGCTCGCGCCATAAATACCAGCGAACGGTGCAACCGCCGTAGACAGCTTCACCGGCGTCTTCAGGAACAAGTTCGGAGTCTTGGTATCCTTAACGATTGTGATGTTCACGTTCGTGCTCGGCTGCGGCAGGCTCGCATCGTTATCGACCACTACGTAATAGCTCACGTTCGTCGAACCGTTGACCGGTTGCGCAGCGAATTGCAGAGTCATATTCGTCTCATTTGGGATCGAATTCGTGATTCCTGCGGCGACGTTATACCATTGGTAGGTCTTCGGATCCGAACCATCGGAGACGGCCGTGAGCAGCACGTTCGTACCTTGCGGCAGTTTTGTGAAGTTTGTCAGACTCGATGTGATATGTACGTTGAGCACGGCGTCAGCCACGTGCACGACGCGAGTAGCCGATCCAACGTTGCTGCCTGCGTCCGTAGCGATGTAGGTCAGCGTATAATATCCGGCGACGGAGGTGTCGACGATTCCATTTGTGGTGACGCCAAGCGATCCATCGCAAGTATCACTCGCAGTCGCACCTGGGTCATTGTAGGAACCACCAGTAACAACCGCATTCGAACCGGCAATCAGCGTAACCACAGGTGGGGTAGTATCCTGAGCAACCAAGGAAGCACTCGAACTCGTCGCGCTTCCGTAAATGCTGGACACTACGACGACATACGGAATCGATCCATGGACACTACTGATGCTCAGCACAGAACTGGTCGCACCTGAAACAGCCGTTCCGTTAGCATCCGGTGTGTACCATTGATAGGTAAACGGTCCGGTGCCCGTTGCCGTGACTGTCAACGTGCCCGCAGTATCGCATTCTGTCGTAGCCGACGCGGGTTGGACTGCAATGGCCGGGTCGTGAACGAGGAGTGTAGCGTCCGCGCTGGTGGCAGAGCCTTCAATGTTGCTGACGATGCAACGATACGATCCGTCATCAGGGCCCGCGACGTTCGACAAGGTCAGGGCCGACGTGGTCGCGCCAGCGACATTGCCGCCGTTCGACAGGTTCACGCCGCCTTTCTGCCATTGATAGCTTAACGACGCACCGGACGCACCAACACTGAAGTTGGCGGTATCACCGAGTTCCTTAGTCAGGCTACTAGGATCGCTGGTGATCTCCGGAGCGACACTGCCGAGCAATGTTACCATGTCGTAACGGAGCAAGCCACCGGTACCAGAAGGCGAATATGTCGATGTTGTGCCAACGTAGTTAGCATTGGCGTTACCGATTGCCGTGCTCTCGAACTCCGAAACCATGCGGAAGGTGAAGTTCGGATTGTTTTCGGCAGCCGATACTCCGCTCAAGTCTGCGTAGTGGAACGTGAACGCGCTGTTTTGCGTGGTGGTGATGGACGGACCATCGGTCCAGTTCGCGCCCCCGTCGGTGGAGTATTGGAGGCGGGTGTACTTGCTGGAGTTGGCTTGGTTCAACTGCTCCCAAGTGATAGCCAGGTTGGTATAACCAACGGTGCTGACGCTGAATTTCACGCCCGCTGTCTTGTTGCTAACAGCCTGCGCTGTGTAGTTACTCGACGACAATCCGGAGTTGTCCTGAGGCGCAACGACTTCTGCAGGATCCGAACCAGTTCCGCGGTTGAACCTGACCGTGGTCACACCATTAAGGCCGACAACCGTTCCGGAGCCGATAGACGGATTCAATGTGCCGGTTGTGGTGTCGCCGTCATTTGCTGCACTGTTAAAGTTCCATTGCGCAATCTTGGTCGCGGCAGGGTAGAGGATTGCCAACGGAGCGTCAGTGCTCGTCGTTGATCCTCCTACGCCCGAGACAATAACGCGATAGCTACCTGCATCAGCCGCGGTAACGTTGCCGCGAATATATGCGGTAGCGGTAGCTCCAGAGATGTTAACACCGTTGAACTGCCATTGGTAGGTGAAGGGCGAGGTGCCATCGGCGGTAACGCTGAAGTTCGCATTATCGCCTAGGTTGTTTGTCCGTCCTGCCGGCTGGCTGGTGATAAGCGGATCGACGACAGTAAGGATTGCATCCGAGCTCGTTGGTGAACCGGCCGGGTTGCTTACAACAGCCGAATAGCTGGCGGCGTCGGCAGCCAATACGTTAGTGATGGTCAGCACCGCGCTGGTCACACCGATGATCTTGCTGCTCGCAGTCAGGTTCGCGCCATTCTTGCGCCATTGATATGTAAACGGAGCCGTGCCAGTAGCAGCAACCGTGAATGTAACGGTTGTTCGTGCGTTCTTTGTTGCGCTGTTGGGTTGAGTTGAGATAACTGGCGGATTGATTACGGTCAGTGAGGCTTGTGAGCTGGTCGCACTACCGGCGGTACCTGTTACCACGCAGGAATAGAGAGCCTCATCCGCGGTGGCGACTGAATGAACGGTCAGCGACGTCGTAGTGCTACCGGTTATATGGGCACTGTCCGTCAACGCGCCAGCACCGGCATACCATTGATAAGTTAGCGTGCCTGTGCCTCCAGCGCTGATGCTGTAAATCGCATCCTGACCGGCATTTCGTGTCAGGCTAACTGGTTGCGAAATGAATCCTGGGTCTTGGACCGTGAGTGTGGCGGGAGAGCTGGTAGTAGAGCCAATCGTACCAGTGACAACCACGTCATATGTGTCAGAGTCAGGGACAACCGTATTGGCGAGTGTCAGGGCCGAGGTTGTCGCTCCGCTGACGTTGCCACCGTTGCTGAGCGGGTTTCCAGCTTTGCGCCATTGATAAGTGAGCGAACCGGTGCCGCCTGCGATGACGGAGAAGTTGGCGGTAGTGCCAATGATGACCGTCGAACTGACTGGCTGGGTAAGGATGCCAGGGTCAACCACGGTCAGTACCGCTGTAGAACTGGTTGCAGGAGCGGTGTCGTTGAAGACCAGGGCCTGATAACTCCCGGCGTTTTGCGCCAGCACATTGGCGAGCGTCAGGGATGAGCTTGTAGCGCCCGCGATATTGGCTCCGTTCTTTTGCCACTGATAACGCAGCGTAGTGGGGCTACTTGCGCCAACCGTCAGAACAGGCGATGAACCCGCTTGCACAGTTTGTGTTACAGGTTGTGTGGTAACCGTAGGCGCGACACCAGAACCACTAAAGCTTTCAACCCGGACGTCCGTAAACAACCCGAATTGCCAGTTCGTTGCGGCCTGGCTGGAGAAGAGATCGTTATAACCGATTGCCACGTTCGTGCCGTTGACGGGGAATTGGGCGTTCGTGACCGATCCAATGACGACTCCATCGATAGAGAATGTTACAGTCGCATTTGTCGCGCTGACCGTTTTCTTTTGGGCGATAACTTCATGCCAGGCATAAGCAAGGGTACCTGCCGGCGCTGCTCCAGTCTGGGTCGCGCCGTCGGCGTAGGTAGCTTGTGCTGCCGGCGGGGATTTGGCAGGGAACGCGCTAATGTAGTAACTATTGGTATTGTCGGTGGCATCCGACCCAGTGCCGGCTGCGTAATTTCCACCCGCTGTTCCAACCAGCGGTGGGTTAGCGGCGTTATTGCGATTCGTATAGATTCCATAATCCGGATCGAGTGTATTTCCGCTGGCCACACCGCCTTCGCCGTCCGCACAGAGATAAATACCATCGGAATTAACGGAGGTTTGTGGCCATTCACAGAAATTGCCTGAGGTATTGACCGCGCCTACAAAGAATTCCGTAGAACCCGTGCCGCCTGCGCTCGGGCCAACGACGTTCATCCAAACTTTAAAGCGAAGTTGGTATTCGGTATTCGTTTTCAGGTTTGTGATGTAACTATTGAGTGCCGGTGAACAACTGATGCCGTTCTTCTGAGCGAATAGCGGTGGGATATTTGCTTCCAGCTTCAAAGCTCTCGTGCTCGAAGAACCCGGAGCCTGAGGTATTCCGCGTGTCGAATAATCGAAGGCCCAGGTGGCTCGTGCGTGCCCAGTCGTATCGTCTGCTGGCACGTTTGTAATCCAGTTTGCTGAAGTGTCATTTTCAAGACTGTCAACAAAGTACAAGATACCGATTTGCAGTTTGGCCGATGAACTCGTCACCGAGTTGATGAAATTGCTTACCACGACTGAATAGTAGCCGATATCGGTTGTGTTAACGCTAGGTATGGTGTAGCTCGAATCAGTCGCGTTTGCGATGTTAGCGCCATTGAACCTCCATTGGTAACTTAGCGGGTTGCCATCAGCGGTTACAGTAAAGGTGGCGCTGGCACCGACTCCGTTTACGGTTTTATCCTGAGGCTGACCGGTGATTGACGGAGTCTTGTAAACAACGACAGTTGCGGATCCGCTTGTAACGGCCCCGGCAAAGTTGCTGGCAACCATGGTGTAGCTTCCCTGGTCGCTGAGCTGGACAGTGCTTACGGTCAGGTCCGTCGTAGTCGCGCCTGCAATAGTAGAGCCATTGCCGGTTGCGCCGTTACTCAAGAAAGCCGCCCCTTTCTTCCATTTATACACAGGAGAAGTCCCGGAAGTCGTGCCGGAATGTAGCACAACGGTATCACCATTCATGTAAGTGCTGCTCACAGGGTCCGGACTAATGACCGGCAGGTCGAACACTGTCAAGGTAGCAGTGCTAGACGTGACAGTAAATGCGTCGAAATTGTTGCCGACGACAACGCTATACCCGCCGTTGTCGCTAGTTGTGACACCGGTCAAAGTGAGGCTTGCCGTTCCCGTTCCGGAATAAACGCCACCGTCACTGAGCGGGGTGGCCCCCTTGTACCAAGCGTAGGTCAATGTGGGTTTACCTTGTGCAACCACCGTAAAGATCTTCTGCGATCCCGTCGCAGCGGATTGGTTTTGCGGTTGGGTGGTAATAACTGGATCGACAGCCACAGTAAGGGTAGCTGATGCACTTGTAATTGTGCCAGCCAGGTTGTTGATGATTACTGTGTATGTACCGTTTTGAGTAGCATCATCGGCGTTTATGATTGTTAGATTTGTCGTCGTTGAACCGGAATTATGCGCGTCGTCCGTCACATTGACGTTGTTGCGCTGCCATTGATAATGCAATTCACCACCGGTTGCGCTGACGGTGAAATTGGTGTTGAGGCCGAAGCCGACAGTTGCGTTCGCCGGCGGTGTGGTAACGACAGGCGTAACATCCACTGTCAACAGCCCAGACGCGCTGGTAACACTGCCGGCAATGTTGGTGATGATAACATCGTAGCTGGCGACATCAGTCGTGGCCGCATTTAGAACAGTCAGGTTCGCCGTGTTCGTGCTGGTTCCGTATTTCGCGCCGGAGCTTCCAGGAATAATCGTACCATTCTTGCGCCATTTATAGGCCAAGTTCGCCGCGGGGAATGTGGAGCCGGAAATAGAAACGGTAAATGAACCGGTAGTTCCCGCTGCCACAGACGTGTTTTGTGGCGGGGTGGTGACGACCGGAGCATCTACGCCCGTCAACGTGACGCTGCTGCTCGTGGCGCTGCTTACGTTATTCGCCACAACAACGCTGTAGGTGCCTTCGTCTGAGTGCGAAATCGTAGCGACAGTCAGGGTGGCGGTTGCGCTCCCGGTGATATTACCAGTGTCGCTTAATACCACAGGACCACTGCCTTTATCCACCGACCAGGTATATGACAAGGTCGGCGAACCTTTGGCTACTACGCTGAACGTCGCATTGGTGCCAACGCCGATAACTTTGCTGACAGGTTGAACATCGATATAGGGGGCGTCAGCAACTGCGAGCACTGCGCCGGAACTGGTGATCTGACCGGCGACATTTGTAATCACGCACGAGTAAGTATCGGAGTCAGCAATTGCTGCGCCGGTGAACGTTAGGGCCGAGGTTGTTGCACCCGAGACGACTGTCCCGCCTCCCAGAGGACCGTTGCTGATCGGCGAGCCGTTCTTGCGCCATTGATATGACAATTCACCGCCAGATGCCGTGACGGTCATGTTCGTTGTGTCGCCTGGGCTAACGTGCGCGTCATGCGGCTGTATTGAAATGGTCGGGGGAGTATCGACGACAAGAATGCCAGATGCACTCGTCACGGTACCCGAACCTGCTCTGGTCACGGCCACACTATAACTGCCTGCCTGGGCTGTGCCACTGTTGTTGATTGTCAGCGTTGCTGCGTTTGTTGATGTGCCATAAATCAAACCGTTGGCTGTGCTGCCGGCGATGACAGTGCCGTTCTTCGACCACTTATAGGTAAACGGTCCAGGTCCGGTAACATTCGCAGCGAACGACACGTTTGTTCCGGGACCTACCGATTGGGTCACCGGCAGCGGCGTATTCACTAAATCAAATAAAGCGCAATCAAGCGTCGGACCAACGACGGTCGCGCCAAACGTTGCAGAAACCGTGTAGCTTGCAACGTCGCTTGCCTGCACTCCAGTCAAAGTCAGGTTTGAAGTGGTCGACCCTGAAACAATACCTCCGTCGGTCAAAGCAACGCCGTTCTTATACCATTGATACGAATCTGGAATTTTTCCATCTGGATAAGCGCGGAATTTAACCGTGCCGCCAGGGGTCACGATATTGATACCACCAGCCAGCGCAGTTGAATTTGTGAACAAATGCACACCCATGAGGCTGAAAGCGCCGTTCGCGACCGTTGAGTCGTTCGTCGTTACCGCAACCGAACTTCCGCCCATCGTCAAGATGCGCATAGTGTCCGAACCACCGCTATTAACGTAGATGTTATTGGCCGCGTCGATGAATGCGCCACGATCCGTTCCACCACCGCCTGCGCCCACAAGATTTGTGTAAATGGTAGAAATATCAGGAATGCCGTTTGTCAAGGCCAGCATCTTAAAGTTGCCGACGGAAGCCGCGTTCGGATTTCCGCAAACCACATACAAGTTATCCAGTGAAACTGAAACCTGCCCGGATCCGCTGCCTGCCACCATGAAATCGGTATTGCCACCAAATTTCGCGATACTTTGGTTCTTCGAATCCCACAGTACTGCGCCTGCTGAACTTAGCACCGTCAGGTTCGTGTTGCCGTCACTCGCAGTGCTGCGGGGGACATAGATGAACATCTTGCCATCCGGCGCCACAAAGAGGTCTTGAGCAACAGCGTTTACGGAACCGATGGAAGCCGGGTTCACCATCATGGAGGGCGCTGTCAGGAAGGGAATCGGACCGCTGCCAATATTGAAAGTTGCGATATCATCGAACGCATTGCCGCCGTTCAAATTCACTCTCGCGCCACCGTTGGTCAGCATCGTATCTGCCATGATGCCTTTCAGGATGAGGTTTCCGCTCGCGAGAGAACCGGTAACGTTGGGAGTTCCATACATGCGGCCGTAGTTCGTGCTTACGGTGCTGGGAGAACCAAGGTTAAAGACATTTGTCCACCGAGTTAAATTGGGGTTGGCATACCAGACAGAGCAAATCGTTCCAGCAGTGTTATCGCTGACATAGACCATGTCATCGGCTGCCACAAACGGCTTGGATGGAGACGCGGCGGTGGCGGTGCCAAAGGTATAACCTGTGGCTGCAGCCAGGTTACCCTGGCCTATGATGTCGTTGCAGTTCGCGTCCATAACGTACACACCTTCAGTTGAAGTCGTGCGGGGATTGCCGACTACGCCAGGATTGCCAGGTGTTCCGTTCACCACGTAAATGCGGCCGAAGTTCCCGGTCTTCGGATTACGGTTGACGGTCACACCGTTGGGTGCGAAATAGGAGTTCATCGGCTTTAGATCGGAGCTGATCTGAATAATACCGCCGACCGCGTTATTTGAAACCGTGATGGAAAAGCTCGTGTGGCCGGTCAGATCGAACGCGTTCGTGCCGCCAGTCGCCATACCAGTAGCACCGCTCGACGAAGCGCCAGCCAAATTCGTGCATGTCAGCGGGGTGCCGTCTTCAGCCTTCACAGTTACACTCGTCGCGGCAGCGTTGAGCACAAACCGGATTACGCCGCCACCGGCATTTGTGATACCAGAGGCATAAGGTACGGCACTAACTTTAATTGCAACGGAAGCGAGAATAGCCGCCGTCAAGAGCAACGGCCGACAGAGGATTGTTTTCATAAAGGTCAAACTGACTGACTTTTTTGGTTTACTGCGCGTGACACCCAAACACCACTGCACCGGTGCATGGACGAATGTCGGATTTGCACTCACGGTAAGCAATTGCCTGATGGACCGTCAACGAAATTCTGAAAAAAAGTGCGGCGTTTCCCCGCAAACTTTAAGCTGAATTAATGATAGGGTATCCCCTTAACGGTCGTGTCGCGTATATTTCTACACGTTAGCGCAACTCCAATCTTTGTAACTTGTTTGCCGCTTCCGTGTTAGTCGGGTCAAGAGTTACAGCTTGAGTAAGCGCTTCCTTCGCCTCGTCCTTCTTGCCTAGGCGCAACAAGGCGGTGCCAAGGTTATACTGCACGCTGGAAGTCGAGGGTGACAGCTCAGCCGCCTTTTGAAAGTGCTTAATCGCTTCTTCGACTTTACCGTCATCGAGCAGGATCATCCCTAGATTGTTATGAGCCAACGCGTGTTGTGGATTTAATCGCAAGGTCTCCGAGAATTCTTTCGCCGCGTCCTTCACTCGGCCGATCTCTGCAAATGTCGTTCCCAGATTATAATGGGCAATCGCGTTGGTCGGGCTTCGCTTCAAGACGTCGCCATATAGGTCGATCGCCTCTTCGTTGTGTCCCTCGTCGGCTAGTATGTTGGCCAGATTCAGTCGTGCCTCAAGGTTGTTGGGAGCATAGGACAGGGCGTTCGAAAACGTCAGCGCCGCCTCCACTCGGTCGGTTTGCGCCGCTACGTTGTTTGCGTGCGATTTCTCGTCCGCCGCCAAAGCTCCCAATGCGACGCCCAAGGCATTCAACGCGTCGATACTTTCAGAATTGTAATGAACTGCTTTGCGAAAATACTCGACCGCTTGCTTTGTCTCACCTTGTGTCCCGCTGATCGTTCCCAAATGGTAATATGCGCCCCCATGATCGGCGCGCAGTTTGACAGCTTGTAATAAATACTGCCTGGCTTCATCGAGTTTGCTCTGTTGTTTCAATGTTACGCCCATGTTGACAAACGATGTTGCATCGGGACGCACGCGCAATGCTTTCGAAAAACACTCACGTGCTTCCTCAAGCTTGCCATGCTCCAAAAACACGCAACCCAGATTGTTATAAGCTATGTCATTGTTTTTCGTGCTCTGGATGGCGTGGCGGAAAAGCGTTTCACTGTCCTGCCAGTATTGCAGTTGAAAATGCGACTTTATGATACACCCACAAAGTGCAGCCAACGTAAGTGCGACGGCTGCTTTGGTGGCTCGGGGCGATTTCGCGGCGGCACGCAATCCCCACACCAATGCCATAAATATTCCGATCGATGGCAAATACATGTAACGGTCTGCCATCGATTGAGAGCCTACCTGCACGATCCCGATTACAGGCACCAGCATTCCGAAAAACCACAGCCAGCCAAATGCAACATACGGCATGGTGTGGCGCTTCGCCCACGACAGACAGGAACCGCCTATCAACAAAAGGGCTCCGGCCGCTATCAGCCAGATGGAGTAGGTTTTCGGATCATAATACGGATAAATGACAACCAGGGGTTGTGGCCAAAATATTTTTCCGAAATAACGGCCGTACGCGACGACGGCATTGATCAGGCGATCAGGCAACGGGAAATGTGCAAAACCAATTGTTTTGCTTTGCACAATCACGGTGACGACGCAGACAGCGTACGACAAAACTAAAAATGGAATTTTTTCGAGCGCCGCCCGCGACCAGGTGTTTTTGTTGATTCGCTTGAAAGGCCACCAGTCCAAAAGCAGTAAAACACACGGCACCGTTACGAGCATCGGCTTCGCCATCAACCCCAGTGCAAACAAAAATAGACTAGCCGCATACCATAGTCTGTCGTTTCCATGATGAACTGGTTGCGCATCGCGCATCCGCACATAACGCGTATAAGTCATCAATGTCAGTAGAAAGAACAATGTGCTTAACACATCTTTCAACTCCGCCGCCCACGCTACGGATTCGACATGCAGTGGATGCCAGCCAAACAGCGCGGCAACAAGTGCGCTTCGCCAGAATGCTTCGGTCAATTGTCTCAAAAGGAGAAATAACAGGACCGTATCTGCGGTATGTAATAGAATGTTTGTGAGATGATGCCCCCACGGTTTTAATTGGTACAACTGATAATCGGCCAAATGGCCCAGCCACGTCAGCGGGTGCCAGTTATTTGCATAACCGGACGTAAATGCCCATTTCACTGCCGCCCACGTAAATCCAAACTGCAGATGCCTGTTTGCCGTAATATACTCATCATCATCAAAGTTGATGAACTGGTGGTGCAACGTCGGAAGGTAGAGCACGACCGTGATCACCGCTAGCGCAGCGGAAACCAGGATGATGGCTTTGCGATTCGACTGAGCCGATGACATGTTCTTTCACGATAAGCAATTGTTGTCCTTCTCAAAAGCCGAATTAGTACGCGCTGTTGATATTTGTTTTTACGCGATCGATCCTAAACGAGAAGTTGCACTTTGACGCAAGTTGTCGATCTAGACAAAAGAATCCCGCTCCTGCAACGCAAGAGCGGGATGTTTGTTTAAACTTCTTTATTATTGAGGCGTCAGGATCAAGCTGCCGCTGTTCGTCGGCGCGCTGAAGTTGGTGCACACGAAGAACCCGAAGCCGTTGGTCGCATTCTGCAACACAACGCCCTGCGCGGTCGTCTTCTTCTTCGATGTCCCAACGACTTTGCCGTCAAAGAACGTCACCTTGATGATACCGTTGGTGCTGGTCACAGACGCAGATGTGATAGGTCCAGTCGTCGACGTGAACGGTAAGCTCACGGTCTGTGTGACGTCGTTCGGCAGAGTGCCACCACTGAGCGTGATGAGGAACGGTCCAGTCTGAGACACATTCTTGTCATACGGCGAACAGATCGCAGCAAACGACGAGTTCGTAAACCCAGCCGGCAACAAACTTGGATACGTCGTGCCCGCGGTATTGCGGATCCACGTCAGACTCGATGCGCTGAGGTTGGTCAATCCGTCGTTGACGTTGAGATTACCGAACAACACACCAGTCTTGGTCACGACCCATTGCGGGATGGTGCCAGAACGGCTGCCGTTCAGTCCCCACGTCACCGTCTGTTTGTCGTTATCACCCAAGGTGTAGTTTGCGGTCACCTTGCCGCCGCTCAAACTGAGTGTGGCGAAGCCGTTACCGCCAGGGTTTCCGCTGACACCAGGGATCGACATGGTCGCAAGTCCCTTCGTCGGCAGCGCCTTGGTATCTTCACGGTCAGCTACCAACCCCGTAGTCAATGTGGCGATGGTCACGTTGCCGGTGACTTGTTTGACTCCGTTGGATACTTCCGAACCGTCCCAGGCCAAGTCAGCCACCACATGCACGCCACCGGCCGAGGTCATATCAATATGGCCATTAGCAGGGATGATGGTCGTCGGGAACAGATCCTTAACCGTGCTTGTATCCTTCAAATAGCCGGTGACCAAACGATTGGTCTTCACCGTCATCTGCAGGTAACGCGAAGTCGCCAGTGTGGAATCCGCTGTAAACACGGCGTTGTAATTGCCGAACATGTCGTAGAAACGATCGCGGTCGAACTCAAACGTCACCGAGTCAGCCGTGGTAGGTTCGACCACGATATCCGGCCCGGTGTACTTCTTGATAGTGTTGGTACCGGCACCCATGCCCGGTGCATTGGTGAGCGATGACGTCACGTTCGTGTCCTTGGTCTTACGGTCTGGCGTATAGCTTAAGCTATACGTCTCTCCGATGTTCAGGTTTACGGTCGGAGCAGAGTCGCCCACACCGAAGAATGGAATCGTCACGTTATCACCCAGTTTGGACTTAACGGTGACTTTGCCAGTGCCGTCGCCGTGCTTGTTTAACGTGAACGGTGTCTGCGATTGATAGAAGAACAGGTTGGTGACGGGTTTACTCAAGTTACCCGCGAGGTCAACCGCCCAGATGACCAGCACATTGGTGCCAGCAGGTGGGATGTTGGTCGTGATATTGAAACCTTTGATATCTTCTCTACCCACGGTCTTGTTCGTAAGTACCGCTTCATACGGCTGCGAGACGATCGGGCTCGGAGCGTTCGAACTGATGAAGTAGTAATAAACGTGCGCAATGTTGCCTTTTTGTGTCGCCGAATTGGTGTCGGTCGCCAAACCAGTGATGGCCCAAGCTTTTCCAGGCGACACAGGGCTCGCACCATAAATACCGCTGAATGGTGCAACCGCCGTCGACAGCTTCACCGGTGTCTTCAGGAACAAGTTCGGTGTCTTAGTATCCAACGCGATCGTCACAGTAGCCACAGAACTCGTCACACTGTTCACGCCACCCGTTGCGATCAGGTAATAGTGATTCGTCGCAAACTTTGCGCCCGGAACACCAGCCGGTTGTGCGACGAAGTTATTCGTTCCATCTGTAGCGCCGGGAATAAGGCCGCCTTCCGTCGTATACCATTGATAAGTAAACACAGGTCCACCCGAAATCCCTACAGCCAATGTGAAGTTCGTCCCTTGCGGCAAATTCGACAGTGCCGACGGCGAGACATCGTTCGCGATCGAAAGCGGCACCGCAGGCGTCACCGTCAGCACTGATGTGCCATCGCTGGTGGTCGAGCCGTATGTGTCAGTGACGACGACAGAATAAGTTCCGCTGTCTGACGGCTGCGCGTTTGCGATCGACAGAGTGGCCGTGGCCGAGCCCGATATGCGCCCACCTTCGTTCACAGGAAGTCCGTTCAAACTCCACTCATAGGAAAGCGCCGCGGAGCCTTGAGCAGAAACCGAGACCGACGCATTCCTGCCTTGATCAACCGTCGCCGACGCCGGTTGCCCGGTAATGATCGGTTCAGTCACAGTCAGGTGCGCCGACGAACTGGTCGTTGGAACGCTGCCATTCGACGCGACCACCGCGTAATCCGCGTCATCCGAATGCGTCACACTCGACAACGTCAACGAAGTCGTCGTCGAACCAGAAACATTCCCGCCATCGCTGAGGTTCACGCCGTTTTTCTGCCATTGATACGTAACGGTCCCGCCCGTCGCGGCAGCCGAGAAAGTCGTCGTATCGCCGAAATTAACCGTATGACTCGACGGCGCAGTCGTGATCGTCGGCCCTAAAACCGTCAGGTCAGAAAAGCGCGTCGGCACAAGCCGATAATTATTCGTGCGCGGCGAATTCGTCGTCGATTGATCCAACGTGCCGATCACCAGCATCGGGCTGGTCGGTTTCGCCTGTCCCTGGAAATCAGCGCAATGCGCGTCGATGCGCATTTGGAAAGTTTCAGCCAGATTATTCGCATTCGTAACCGTTAGCAGCGAGTTCGTCACGAAAATGTTCGTCCGCAAATCCATCAACACATTCGAAATAACAATGCGACTGCCTTCCAGCGATTCCGCGGTCGGGATGACCGTTTGCGAACTCAGCGCAAACAAAGCCGCGGCCGGCAATGGATTGCCCCAACTCAAAACAGAGAAACTATGCGTCGGGTTCGACGTCGCAACAGACAGTTCCAATCGTCCCTGGAAATCTGCGACCGGCGCGACGACCTGCACCGAATCACCAGCATTGATCGTCGTATTCGTGCCGGAGAAAAAGACCCAAATACCAGCCGTATTGTCCTGCATCGCAAACAACGTGTTATTGCCGGTGACCGTGTTCGTGAACGTCGTAACTGTTCCCGTCACCTTATATATATTGGTGGTATCATTCGGCACCCATGTCGTGTTGTCCAACAACGCGCGCAATTGAGCGATCGTCGCAGTGATCGGCGCCTTGACCACGAGCACTGCCGGGTTGCTGTTCGTGGAACCAGCATCGTTCGTCACCTGGCAATAATACGTGCCGCTCTCTGCAGTCGTCACCGAAGTCAGCGCCAGCGACGCATTGGTCTTATCGGTGATCGGATTGTTGTTCTTGAACCATTGATAGCTCAGCGGAGCATCCCCCGTAGCCTGGATGGCCATCGAGAAATTCGTCCCTTGCCACACCGTTCCACCAGTCGGTTGCGCGGTGATCGTCGGCGGGACCGCAGCCGGTGTGGCCACAGTCGCCGTAACGGAAACATCATCGAGGCCGAGGCCTTCGGAATTGCTGCCCGTCGTGCTGAAACTCCATCGGAAATACATCTTCCCTCCCACCGGCACATTCATGCCCGTGAAATTCACGACGCGATTAGATTGTTGAACCGCACTGAAGAAATAAGCGCTCGTTCCGGTATCATACGTGCAGTCGCCAACGGGATACGAAGTCCAGCTAACGCCATCCGTCGAAGCCCACAGCGTGATGGCCGCCGCCGCTGTGTTGATGCGATAACGCTCGAAATTATACGAAAACGTCAGCCCCGTTATGTTGCTGCCGGTATTATTATATAGACCCAACATGATGCTGTTCGGCGAAGAATATCCGCTGGAAGTCATGAATCCGATAGCGCGATCAGAAGTGTTATTGCCATCTCCCCAGTTGTATCGCGCGCCGGTAACCGGGGCACCCGAACTGGCCTGTGCGTTCACCGTGGTGATGCCCGCGCTGAATGTTGGTGTCGCGCCGCCGCTTTGTGGAGACATCACCCAACCAGCCGGCAAAGTGGCCGTTCCCGAACTGCCTATGCCATCAAAGTTTTGCGAGTAGGAAGCGGTGTTCATCAAGACTTCGCCACCTGCAGCGCTCAAAACCAACTGCGCCGAACTGCTCGTCAAGGTGCTTGAACCGGTGACGACCACGCGATATGACGCGAGGTCATTCGTCGACACCGTGCTGATCGAAAGATTCGTCGTCGTCGCGCCGCTGATTCTTCCACCATCACTTAAATTAACGCCGTTCTTTTGCCAACGATACGTGATGGGCGCCGTGCCTGATGCTACGGCACTAAAGATAGCCGTCCCGCCGAGCGTTGCAGCAGCGTCAGCCGGTTGCAACGTGATGAACGGATCATTCACTGTCAGGATTGCTACAGCGGAAGTCGCCATCCCGGTCGAGTTGCTCGCTACATATGTATAATTGCCCGCATCGCCGGCGATGACGTTGGTGATACGCAGATTATTGCCAGTCGCTCCCGAAATACCAAAGCCACCCGCCGTGCAACTCGTGCAATTCGTGATCGTCACGCCGTTCCGTTCCCAGTGCGCGACAGGCGTAGGCGTGCCGGAATTTGAACCAGTGAACAATACGATCGACCCCGCGTTGACCGTTTGATTCGACGGCCCCGTCAGGACCGTCGGAGCAACTGTGATAGACACCTTCGCGACCGAACTCGTCACCGAACCGTTCGGGTTCGATACAACAAAAGTATAACTGCCGGCGTCGTTCGTCGTGACTCCAGTCAGGTTCAAAGCTGTCGTGCTTGCGCCAGAGATGATGCCGCCGTTCGAAAGATTAGCGCCACCTTTCTGCCAAACAAACGTCAGCGGAGCAGTGCCGGCAGGAACTGCTGACAAAGTGATCGTCGAACCAGCCGCGTTCGTTTGGCCAACGGGGTTGGTGAGAATCGCAGGATCAACAACGGTCAACACGGCCGCGCTGCTATTCGTCGCGCCGAGCGCATTGGTGACACTGACAGAATAGGAACCGGCATCGTTTGCATACACGCCCGTCAATGTCAGGATCGCCGTGCTCGCGCCAGCGACCGTCGCCGTGCCAGGGCCAGCGCCATTCGAAAGCGCCGTCGCACCTTTATACCATTGGTAGGTGAGGGGAGTAGCGCCACCGGCAACAACTGACAATTGCACAGTGCTACTCGCGTTAGCCGTCGTGCTCGCCGGTTGCACCGCAAAAGTGGGTGAAGCCGTTTCCGGGTTATTGAACGACATCAACACCGGCAAGTGATCCGACGTCGTAGCATCGTCGTTCGCGTTCAACCCAGTGCCTGTCAAACTCGGCAGCGTGCTCGTGCGGAAAATCTTGCTGCTGCTGATGTTCGTGAACAGCGTCCCGCAAGGCACGATGTAATCATATCGATCATTAAAAGTGCCCTGAATATCGTGAGTATAATAATTCGTCGAGGCGCCGGGCGAATTCGGGTCCACCGGCGTCGTTAAGAAAAGCCCCGTGGCATTGCTCGCCGTAATGCTCTCGATCGGTTTATTTGTCACATCGCAAGGGCTCACAACACCGAAGGTCTGGTTCCAATCGCCGGTCACCAGATAGTAATCTGTAGTGTTCGTCTGTTTGAAGTTATAGAAAAAGTTCGAAACAACATTTGCTTCCGCTGCACGCCGTATGCAGGCATCGACCTGCGGACTGCCATTGGCTTTAAGATGCGTCGTCGCGACGTTGAGCGGCCTGCTCATGCCCGGCACCTGGATCCTCGCGACGTAAAGATCGCGCGTAAAAGTTTGGCCGCTGGCACCCCAGGGCGTCAGGTCCAGATTGTGGAAGAAACTGTTCGAAGCAATGATAGGCCAACGGCTGACGATCGCGCTGCGGATACCGCCATCCGTCGCGGCATCGGTCTGCGTCGAAACATAACCCGGCAGATAATTCGCGATGATCGCATTCAGCGTCGCATTCGATCCATTCGGGATTTCATTGAACGTGATGACGTCGGGTTGCAGATACGTCAATTGGCGCCCCAAAGCTTGTACCTGCGGATGATTGATATCCCAATTAGCCGAGAAATTGCCTTTGACGTTATATGTCATCAACGTAAACGCATTAACGTTCAATGTCAGCGTTCCATCCGAACTGACCACGCCGCCGGCGCCATTCGTAACGCCGACCGAATAACTACCTTCGTTGAGCTTCGTCACATTGCTCAAAGTCAAAGACGCGTTCGTTGCGTTGGCAATGTCGTTGCCGTTTTTCTTCCACTGATAGGTGAAGGGAGTTGAACCCGAAACGCTGACGAAGAATGTCACATTAACGCCCGAGTTCGTGGTGATGTTTGCCGGTTGCGTTGTAATCGTCGGCGCAACCTGTTGCACCGTCAGCACACCTGAATCCGCCGTCAACGCACCCGACACAGCGTGAATCTGCGCCGTCCCAACACCATTGCCGGTAAACACAGCGCTCTTCATATTGGCGTTGGTGCTCAAGTCGGTGTCAGCGACAGCACTGGTCTTATTGATTAACGTCCACGAATCCGCTGCGACGTTATCGACGAAATTGTTCCAGGCATCACGGCGGATGCTGCGAGCAGTCACGGAATTTCCGGACGCGACCGTTTGGTTAGTGATCAAAGTTCCGTTGCCGCTGGCCAAAGTTTCCAGGCTCAGTTGTGTCGGTGTTCCGTTAGTGACCGTAATCGTTCCTGAGTCAACGCTCGTGAGTCCGGCGGTCGCCACATCGATAACAGCCGTGCCGATGATGTGACCCGTGAAAACGGCGCTTGCATTGCCGCCAGCAGGAACTAAGTCGCCATCGACCACACCACCTGTTTTGCTAAGGAGCGACCAAGTGCCGTTCGTAGCGCTGACGAAATTTCCGCCAAGATCACGAGCAACTGCGTAAACCGTGAGCGGGTTGCCTGCTGCGACGTTTCGCGCAGAAACGACTGTGCCGCTACCATCGTTGGCCGTTTCTACTCGAATCTGCGTAGGCGCGCCGACGCCGCAGGAATGCGTTGGCGACGCGCTATATCTGGGGCTCGCGGTTGCGACTGTAAAATCGCTGCTGTTGTTATCGGTGTCCTGACAGCCGCTGCTATTTCTAATCGCGGCAGTCGTTGCGGTCAGTGTCCCTGTCGGTCCAGAGCCTTCGAATGTGGTGGCGGCGGTGCCGAAGCCTACAAAGTCGATGATAGCGGGATTAGGGAATGGGTTCGCTAAAGTCAATGCAGTAGTACTATTGCATAACGCAACTTTGCCAGCTGTTCCCGACATTGCTATTGTCGCGGAGGCGTCGAATCCGGGCAGAGGAGAACCATTGCCGGCTCCGGCGCCTTCCTTTACAAGATAATACCCATTCGCTGGAATCGAGCCGGTTAGTGCGGTGACCTGCCATGAATTGCCGGTGGCTGACGCGTACTGGACCGACCACCCGTTTAGGCTGATTGAACTTCCTGTCAGGTTGAACAATTCGATGTAGTCGTTCTGCCAATTTGCCCCGGTATTTCCTCCGGCCCCATATACCTGGCTGATGACAAGAGTTGTCGAACCCGTCGCGCGCGCCGAAATGGCGAGCAAAAGCGCGGACGCGAAAATAAAAGATAGGCGAATACACTTCGCCCACAGCGAATGGGATGGGGTTTTCACGGGATGTCTTTGGCTAGGGTCTATTTAGGTACGATAAGATGACAGGCGCTGAACGCGGCAATAGAGAGTGTCACAATCTTTGGCCCTAAATCTTCGGAACGCGGCATCAACTTGGTTCTGCGGTCAAACGCTTTTTTCTGCTGGTTGCGTGTATCTTATACATCAGGCCGCCCCTGACAATGAAAAACCGTCCTAAGTCACCCCTAATTTGGCGTCCACAAAACTCGTCTACCCTCAAACCGCGTTAGCCAAGAAGTGTTCCGAATGGCCTTGGTTCGTGTATTGTTAGCCAGACATGACCCTGAAATCGCTCCGCCAATTCGTTTTTGCGTTGCTGGTAGCGATTGCCATCATTGCGTCACCTCCCTTTGTTGACTATTGGCGAGTGGCTGGACTCTACGAAATCTGCTGGTATCGCTGGTGGTGGGTGCTGTTTATTGCGATCGCCTATAGCTCGACGCGTTACCTCGGCTGGTTTGGTTTCATCGCTACCGTCTTGATCGTTTCAGTGGTGATTATGGTTATTGACGTGCATTGGATTTTTGACGACATGCGCAATCATCCGGAGAACGGGCGAGATGCCGATTTTGTTTTTGGGTTCGGCGTGCTTTGCAGGATCATCCTTTTCAACCTATTGCTCGTTCCCGTCGGTATACTCGGCCGCCGAATTCGAGCGCGTCGACGACAACTGGTAAGTGAACCAAAAGCCATCTAACAACCGCTCACTTTGTAACGCCGTTAGGCGTGGCCTGTTTATAGGAATACAACCACCCCACACCCAATATCTTGTTTTCGTTTTCGGCGCATGCGCGCCGAAAACGAAAATAAAACGAGTCACCATTCCGAATGGCATAGCCATCACCCGAAAGTAACCGTGGGATTAATCCCGCGGGACCGAAACGGCGCCAACATTCGCGTGTCGGCGACGCTTCAACCCGCTCTGCAATGATTCACCACTAAGGCTTCGGTTTATTACTGCCGAAAAATCGGCACGCCAAAATCACCGGTCGAAAAGCCTCATGCGCAGCGAGAAGTTTCTTCGTTACCTCGCGCATCCCATCAATCGTAATCTCGAACCATTCTGGCTGCAGATCGCCATCGCGAACAGTTTCACCCATAAACAATCCGTAGACGCGCACATCCGATCCCCCCAGATATGTCCATGAACCGTTGGTGATCTTGATAGCAAGTTCGAAGATGGGGAGGTAATCAGTTAAAGCCTGGGACAACTGTTGCACTGTCGGATGATCGATACCGCGAATCTTGCACAATGTCACAAGCGCCTCACAAATTCCTGGCAGATCACGCTCGCCGAGGGTCACTCGGCCAATGCCTTGATCACCCAATCTCGAGCAAAGCAATTGATCGGCCGCAGATAAAAGGTCGAACTCCAACTCGCCCCGCAACACAGCAATTCGACCGACCTCCAGCAGCATCTCGTCTTGAAAAAATTCCAGCATTTTCATTGGTTTCGATGGTCGAGTTACGATCTTTTGCGCAAGAACGCTTCTGAAAGCACAAGACTAAACCTGCCACCCTCCTAGTCAACAATCGTCATTCCACATTCGCTTTGGTTGACTGAATTTGCGGCTGTCATTTTCCGCTCTCTCATTTCTCTGCGCCTTTACGTCTTTGCGTCTTTGCGTTGAAAATCGACGCAACTACTTGACTCAACTTCCATGCCAAACTCAAAAAAAGTTCATTTTCGGCAACTAAATTTGCACTTTCCATTCGTTTCATTCGTTTCGTTCGTCCCATTTTTGACAAGCCGTCACTTCATGATACAATACACAACGAGTTAAGCAGTATCTTAACTTGCGATGGGCGATTGCCGTCCATCGGAGATGGTAACTGAACAGTGGGCTTTTTGGTTTGCCGTCTGCGATTTGATCTTTGTGATGCCTTGCCGTCAATCTGGCGGCCGCATCAACAACCTTATCGCAACCGCATCCCAACCTCACTGTCACCTTACCGAAAATACGCCGAAGTAAGGCTAAGTAAGCCAAAGTAAACCTAAGTAAACCTTCAGCAGAAAGTTTTTGTATGACGACGAACTCAAAACGAAGTCTCGGTGCCCGCATGGTTGGGGCCACTTTCACTTTCACTCTCACCTTCACTGGCGGCGACCGGCACCAAACGGCAGCAATCGGCACGAAACGGCACAAAAACATTTTTTATAAAAACCACGGAAGCCAAATGTAGGTAAATGTAGCCAAATGTAGGTAAAAAAGTTTTTTTATGAACAACACCAGCACCCAATCGATCATCACCGCGTCCATTTCGTCCATTAAGTCCATTCCGTCCATGCATCCGCGCCTAACTGCGGCTAACCGCGGCTAACCGCGCCTATTTATTTTTTTTGAACCCTATCAACAAAATCGATATTGCACTTCCGCCACAACTCGCGAAAAATCCTTGCGTGTTATCCAGAGTCTTTTCCGCTGCGGTCAACGGAATCGAAGCCTTTCCTGTCGAAGTCGAAGTCAACGCGGGTTGGGGCGAGACCGTTATTGTCATCGTTGGATTGCCCGACGCCGCCGTCAAAGAATCGCGCGACCGCGTCACCACCGCCCTCAATAATTCCGGTTACACCTTCCCGATGGGCCGCGTCACCATCAACCTCGCGCCTGCCGACGTTCGCAAAGAAGGCCCGAGTTTCGACCTGCCCATCGCCATCGGCATGCTCGCTGCCAGCGAACAAATGGAAGCGATCGATTTGGATAATTACATGATGGTCGGCGAACTCGCTCTCACCGGCGCGTTACGTCCCGTCAAAGGCGTTCTACCCATCGCATTGCAAGCGCGCGCCGACAAAAAAGCCGCCTTGCTCGTCCCGCCGGAAAACGCCGCCGAAGCCGCGGTCGTCGACGGACTAAATGTCATCCCAGTCAGCAACCTTCGCGAAGCCGCAACATTTCTCGAAGGCGACACAAAAATCGCGCCACATCACGTCGATATCGAATCGCTTTTTAACCAGCCCTACGACGACGAATTCGATTTTGCCGATGTCAAAGGCCAGGAATCGGTAAAGCGCGCTCTCGAGATCGCCGCCGCCGGCGGTCACAACGTCCTGCTCATCGGCCCGCCCGGCACCGGCAAATCGATGCTCGCAAAACGTTTCGGCAGCATCCTGCCGCCGCTCACGTTGGAAGAAGCGCTGCAAACGACGAAGATCCACAGCATCTGCGGCCTGTTGAAACCCGGCCAGGCTCTCGTTACCCAACGTCCATTCCGCGCGCCGCATCACACTGCCAGTGACGCCGGCCTGCTCGGCGGCAACATCAATCCAACTCCCGGCGAAATTTCACTCGCGCACAACGGCGTGCTCTTCCTCGACGAATTACCCGAGTTCAAACGCAGCGTTCTCGAAACGATGCGCCAGCCGCTCGAAGAAGGTCACGTCACCATTTCCCGCGCCGCCGGCACGATGACATTCCCATCCGAATTCATGCTCGTCGCCGCAATGAACCCGACGCCCGACGGCAAAATGCCCGGCGAATCGCGCAGCACCCCGCGCGAGATCCAAAATTATCTCGGCCGCATCTCCGGCCCATTGCTCGACCGCATCGACATCCACATCGAAGTCCCGCAAGTGAAGTTCCGCGAAATCTCCGCCGAACGCACCGGCGAACCATCGACCGAAATCCGCAAACGCGTCATCGCCGCGCGCCAAATTCAACAAGCCCGTTTCGCGAGCAAAAAAACAATCACCTGCAACGCCCGCATGGGCACACGCGAGTTGAAAAGTTATTGCGCCTTGGACGAGCACACCAAAGAAATGCTGAAGTTCGCGATGGCCGATTTGAACCTGAGCGCCCGCGCCTACGATCGCGTATTGAAAGTCGCGCGCACCATCGCCGACATCGACGGCAAACCGAACGTCACCAGCGAACACGTTTCCGAAGCGATTCAATACCGCTCACTCGACCGCCAATTGTGGACGTAACGTCGTTCTTTCGGAGGGACGAGTTACACGAGTCCCTGAACTCGATGTGAAAATAGTTAGGGACTCGTGTAACTCGTCCCTCCGAACAAGTGTCAAGGTCGCGTCACCCGCAGCCGAATGTAATGTTCGCTCGCAGTCGAATCGGAATCAGTAACGGAAACATTAGTGCCCGTTTCTTGCACCGCCGCGGACCCGGTCCAGGCCTGAGTGCCTTGCTTGGTGGCGATCGTTTGCCAATCGTTCAACGACAGCGAAGTTGCGCGATCGACATACCAGGTGATGTCACCGACATCAGCCCGCACGAATTGCACAGCGAACGCGCCGTTGCTTGCGACGCATTGCAATTTCGAGAAAGAAGCCTTGTTCGTGGGACTCGTGCCCATGGCGTATTCGATGAGGTTCGGCACGCCGTCGCCATCGGCATCAGCCGTATCGGAGCGTAACGTCGCATCAGCGACCTGGAAACTCCATCGCTCATAAGCCGTCGGCAATCGCCAACCGTTAAACGCGAAATCGAGAAATCCGTTATCGGTCACATGACCGATAGTCCAACGAACACTATTGGATCCTTGCACCGTGATAACGGAGATGGCCGAAGTCACGGCCTCCGAAAACGCTTCATGCGCTTCGAAGCCGAGCTTGGCGTTCGTCATCGCGCCGGAATTGAAAAGGGCATTGCCGCGGCCGTCATAGATCGACACGGTGACGTTGTTCGATCGGTTGTTGGAGACCAATTCAAATCCAGCCGCCGAAACCAACGCCGTCGCCGTTTGATTCGTCGGATCGACAAAACTGAAAGTCACGCCAGTTCCGGAGTCGATCCAATCAATCGGAAATCCGTTCGCAGCGAAGTCGTATTGCCCGCATTGAATGTCAGATGTGGTGTTCGTGCCCGAAAAATCAGCAAACACCACACGTCCTGCCGATCCGTTGACGAGCAGTCCGGCGCGCGACTGTCCGTTGGCGCCATCGGCAAAACCGGTAAACGTATTCGTCGCGGCGAGATTGACGCCGTCGTTCGTTCCATTTGTGTCCGGCACGTATTGCTCGAAGATGAGCGAACTAGCCCCAGCGACTTTGGTAACATTGGTCAATCCGACATTCACAATCGTCGGACGACCAATAAAACAGTTCGCGAGCCGCATGCCGATCTCAAGCTTGGCGGCTCTGCCAAAGTGCAAGCCATCTTTGTTCGGCAGGTCGCGAGTGTAGACGAAAGCGATGTTGTTGTTCGAAGTGGCCAACCCGATCTGCTGCGTCGTCGTCAATTGTGTTGTCGGATTCAACTGGCTCGCGCCGATCTCGCAAATGACCGCGCGCATGTGGTCAGCCGTTCCTGGATAGGAGGCGTTGACGATTGTCGCGACGTTGGTGACAAGCTGACCAAGCCGCAAAGAAGTGTTCGTCGCTTCAGGAAACAAATTCGCTTCGCCTTGAAGATAAATCAGCCCGGCGATGTTGAAGCTCTGACCCGAGGTCGCAAGTTTGTTGAGCGCAGTGACGACAGTATTGCTCAGCAGCCCGTACATACAACCGGATGGCTGATTGGTATCAAACGTCGTCTTGTCCCAAAGCGTATTGCCGCCACCCGAGTTGCTCGCTTTGATGATGACAAAGTTTGTGCGACCGGCGTCGTAGAGTGTGCGCGCGAATCCAAATTCCGGTCCCCACCAATATGGATTACTACTGCCATCGCCTTGTTGCATCTGCAGTTTTTTGAAAACGTTGCCCGACGTCCCATAAAGTTGCGGCGGGTAAGAAGCACCATACGCGACAGCATTGGCCCAGAACAAATTCGTCAAGTTATCCGCCGGATGTGTTCCTGGTGTGTAATCACCGGTTTCATTGCTCGTCGTGCCGAGCGAGTTTGATTGGCCGGTCAAAATATAAACATCGACCACCGCACCGCCCATCACTTGCCATGAAATGACAAGCAGAGTCAGGACGCTGACTGTGAACCGGCGGAACATTGATTAATTATTACCACAGTCGCGTCAAAAACGTGACACGAATTCTTGCTCGATCGACGGCAGACATCACGGTTGTGTCACGCGCAACCGAATGAAATGCTCGGGTCCAGGGCCGGCAGGATCGGTGACAATGACAGTTTTTGTGGTTCCATTGTCTGATTCCTGAACCGTTGCCGGACCTGTCCAGTTTTGCGCGCCCTGTTTTGTTGCGATGCTTTGCCAGGCGTTCGACAATGCCGTCGCGCGTTCAACGCGCCATGTGACATCGGGGACGTTCGCCCGAGGAAATTGCACGACAAGAAATCCGTTGGTGAAACGACATTGCAATTTTGCAATGGAGCTCTTGTTAGTTGGGTTGGTGCCCATTGCGTACTCCATCAGGTTCGCAACGCCATCACCATCCGGGTCGGCGGAGTTGGGCCGGAACGTCGGATCGGCGATCTGAAAACTCCAACGTTCATACGCTGTCGGCAGTCGCCAACCGTTCCATGCGAAATCCGGCGCGCCGTTGTCTCCGGGGTGACCGATCGTCCACCGAACACTGTTCGAGCCCTGCATGGTTACGACGGCGACAGCAGAGGTGACAGCTTCTGTGAACGCTTCGCGTGCTTCAAAACCGACTTTTGCGCCAATCATCGGCCCTGAATTGAAAAGCGCATTCCCGCGGCCGTCGTAGATTGACACGGCCACTTTGTTTGATTTGCTGCTCGACGTGAATTCGAATCCAGCGGCAGAAACCAAGCCGCTCGCGCTTTGGTTGGTTGGATCAGGAAACGTGAACGTGACGCCGATTCCCGAATCAGTCCAATTTGTAGGAAATCCGTTGCCCGGATAATTGTACTGGCCGCACTGAATGCTGGACGTCGTATTCGTGGCGGAAAAATCCGCAAAAACTACCCGGCCAGCAGTGCCGTTTACGAGCAACGAGGTGCGCGGCTGGCCGTTAATACCGTCTGCGAACCCGGTGAAAGGATTCGGAGCGATGAGATTCACGCTGTTGTTAGTTCCATCGGGATCCGGCACGTATCGCTCGAATATCACGGATTTGGCGCTGGCGACACGCGTCACGTTGGAAAGACCGACGCCGACGATCGTGGGTCGACCCAGGAAGCAATTAGCCATTCGCATTCCGATTTCGAGTTTGGCGGATTTACCGAAGTGCACGCCGTCGATCTTCAACGGCAGATCGTGTGTTGTCACAAAGGCAATGGCGTCGTTCGATTTCGCTGCAGCGATCTGCTGGGTCGTCGTAGTCAGGTAGGTGCCAGGATTCTGGCCATCGCCGATTTCGCCCATTACGGCATACATGTTCGTCGCTGTGCCGGGATAGGCGCGGTTAATGATCGCCATCAGATTCGAATAAAGCAGAGTGAAACGTTGACCGGCGATGGCAGCTTCCTGAACAGTATTGGCTTCTCCTTGAATGTAGAGGAGCCCGCGCACGTTGAATTTTTGCCCGGAACTCGTGAGTTTGTTCAGTGCTGCAAAAACGGTATTGCTGACGTGACCCCACATTGGAGCCGCAGAGTTATTCGTATCGAACGTGGTCTTATCCCAAAGTGTGTTGCCGCCGCCGCTCTTGCTCGCTTTGATGATGACGAAGTTAGTTCGGCCAGCGTCGTAGAGCGTGCGTGCAAAACCGAATTCGGGCCCCCACCAGTACGGGCTCTCGGTGTTGTCGCTCTGCTGCATCTGCAGTGTCTTGAACACGTTGCTTGATGAGCCGTAAGAGGCGGGTGGATACGTTCCAGTGGCGTAGGTGACGTTGTTCCACCAAAAGTTTGTCAGAGAGTCGGCAGGGTGGGAGTCGGGTGTGTAATCACCGGTTTCGTTGGCGGTGTTGCCGAGGGAATTAGATTGTCCGGTCAATATATATACGTCAACCGCCCCGGCTATTGCCTGCGAAGCGATCAGCAGGATGGCGAGGATGTGGAAAGCCAGCCGGCGAAACATTGATGAATTATTAGCGTACTTGCGTCAAAAACGGGACAAAAAATCGGCCTTTTCTTTGGCCGACGCAGTTGTCAATGTGACGCCGTTTTGTTCCGAGTCATGATTAAAATCCAATCTGTTGTGTTGGCTGCCGCGATGGTCCTGATCTGCGGTTGCGCCCATTCTGAAGGTAAAACCAAAATCAAAACCGTCAGCGAAACCGGTGTTTCGGTCCCCGTCAATCAAACGTTGACACCTGCGGGAATACAGGTCGAATTGACCGGCGCGCGGCCGCAGGTGATATGCGTCAGTCCCGATTGCCAACTCCTCGCGACGACGGCGAAAAACGAGCTCGTGTTGCTTAACCCGCAAACGGGCCAAATCTTACAGCGCGTCGTTCTCCCGCGCGATGACATGCCGGCGAACAGATCAGAAATCGTTTCGCAAGAGATCGTCCATCCGGATGTCAGCGCGCAGGCGAGTTACAATGGTTTGATTTTTTCTGCGGACGGCAAGCGCATCTACGTTTCCAACGTTCGTGGCGATATCAAAGTCTTCGCAGTTGAAGCCAATCACAATGTGCGCGCGCTTTATTCGATCAAACTGCCGAAACCGGCGCACGCCGATCGCGCGGAAATTCCGGCGGGTCTGGCGATTTCGCGCGATGGAAAGCGACTCTATGTGGCCGGCAATCTTTCAAACCGGTTGATTGAGATCGATATTGCGACCGGCAAGACTTTGCGAACGATCGATGTTGGAGCGTTGCCATACGATGTTGCGATTGTTGGCGACACGGCGTTCGTCAGTAATTGGGGTGGTCGCCAATACAAAGGTGACGGCAAGCGCGGTCCAGCAGGGCAGGGCACGATAGTTCACGTCGATCCGGTGCGATACATCGCGGATGACGGTTCGGTTTCGGTCGTTGACCTGGCCAGCGGTAAAGTGGAGAAGGAAATCGTTACTGGCTCGCGCGCGACGGGGTTAGCGGTGACGCCTGACCAAAAGTATCTCGCTGTTGCGGATGTGGGCAGTGATTCGGTTAGCGTGATCGATGTTCGCAATCGAACTGTCGTTGAAACCATTCCGTTGCGCTGGCAACCGAAAGATTTGTTTGGCGCCAGTCCGGATGCGTTGGTGTTCGATGATTCGGGCAAGCGCCTTTATGTCTGCAACGCTACGCAGAACGCTATCGCTGTCGTTGATTTTGCGCCGGGCAAGTCGAAGCTGGCCGGGCTGATCCCGACGGGTTGGTTTCCCGGCGCGATCGATTTTGACCAGAAGCACAACAAGCTTTGCGTCGCGAATGTTAAAGGCATCGGTTCCGGCAAACAGTTCGAACCGGGGAAGAAAGTGGAACTTAACTCACACCAATGGCGCGGCACGATTGAAATTATTGATGAGCCAAGCGATCGGCGCCTTTCAAAATATACGCAAGCAGTGCTGGAGAATTACGGTCATGCGGCAATGGAAGCGGCGATGCTCCCGCCGCGCGATGGCGTTGCAGCGAAACCGGTGCCTGAACGTGTGGGCGAACCGTCGGTGTTTAAACACGTTCTTTACGTCATCAAAGAGAACCGGACGTACGACCAAGTGCTCGGTGATATGAAAGAAGGAAACGGCGATCCGCGCCTTTGTATATTTGGCGAGAAGGTCACGCCGAACCAACATAAGTTGAGCCGCGATTTTGTGTTGCTCGATAATACGCGGTGTTCGGGTGCGGTCAGTGCGGATGGACATCAATGGACGGACAGCGCGTTTGCGACGGATTACATCGAAAAATCATTCGCTGGTTTTCCGCGCAGTTATCCTTACTACGGCGATGATGCGATGGCGTACTCGCCAGCGGGATTTCTTTGGGACAACGCGCTCGCGCACCACAAAACCTTTCGGGATTACGGCGAGTTCACACGCGACGACGCAGAGTGGCGGGATCGTAAACATCGCGGTTCGCCAGATTCGCTCGACGTGTATCACGACTTCATCAGAGGAACCGATCTGATAAAGATCACGAGTCATGCCACCGTTCCATCGTTAACTCCGTATCTGTGCACCAAATACGCGGGGTTCAAAATGAACGTGCCGGATGTCTATCGCGCTAAAGTTTTCATCGATGAACTGAAGCAATTTGAACAAAACGACAATTTGCCGGAACTGATGATCATGCTTTTGCCAAGCGATCACACGGCCGGGACTCGTGCCGGTTCGCTTACGCCTGCGGCAAAAGTCGCGGACAATGATTTTGCGTTTGGGCAAATCGTCCAGGCGATCAGTCACAGCAAATATTGGAAGGACACCTGCATCTTCGCTATCGAAGACGATCCGCAGATGGGTTTCGACCATGTCAGCAGTTATCGAACGACTGCGTATGTGGCGAGCGCCTACACAAAACGCCATGCGGTGGTTCACACGCCCTATAATCATACCAGTCTGGTCAGGACGATTGAGTTGATGCTCGGTTTGCCGCCGATGAATCAGTTCGATGCGACGGCGACTCCGATGTTTGATTGTTTCACGGATCAACCGGATTTCACCCCTTACCAACTCGTGAAGAACAATATCCCGCTCGACCAGGTCAATCCTCAGCCTCGCGCCATCAGCGATCCGGTGAAACGGAAGTTTGCTATCGCTTCAGCGAAACTGCCATTGGAAGAAGTCGATGAGTGCCCGGAGGATTTGTTCAATCGCATCCTCTGGAACGCTCAACGTGGCAACGAACCGTATCCAGCATGGGCCGTGACGGTTGGTAAACGTACGGCGCGTGACTAATTTGTAGCCGCCGAGGTGACGAGGCGGATTGGCGTGAGTGCCCAATCCGCCTCGTCACCTCGGCGGCTACGCACTAGACGGTGAACTTGATGCCTTGTGCGAGGGGCAATTGCGAACTGTAGTTGATCGTCGCGGTCTGACGGCGCATATAAATCTTCCAGGAATCGCTGCCGCTTTCGCGGCCGCCGCCGGTTTCTTTTTCGCCGCCGAAAGCGCCGCCGATTTCTGCGCCGCTCGTGCCGATGTTAACGTTAGCGATGCCGCAATCGCTACCGCGAGAGGACAGGAATAGTTCGGCTTCACGGACGTCGTTCGTGAAGATGGCGGAGCTCAAGCCTTGTGGGACGTCGTTGTTCCATTCGATGGCTTGTTCGAATTTGGTGTATGGGATGATGTATAAAATTGGAGCGAAGGTTTCTTCCTTCACCACTTCGGCGTGCGGTGGCGCTTTCGCCAGACAAGGCGTGACGTATTGGCCGCCGGGATAATTTTTACCGTTGAGCTTTTGACCGCCGTAGAGGATTTCGCCGCCTTCTTTGCGCAAGCGAGCGATTGCGTCTTGCATCGCTTCAACTGAGCGCGGGTTGATGAGCGGACCCATGAGTGTTCCTTTTTGGAGAGGATTGCCGATGGGCACCTGTTTGTAGGCGCGCAGCAAGCGTTGGGTCAGTTCTTTCTCGATGGATTGATGGACCAGGATGCGGCGCGTGCTCGTGCAACGTTGGCCAGCGGTGCCGACTGCGCCAAAAACAATACCGCGCGTGGCCAAATCCAAATCGGCGGACGGCGCGACGATGATAGCGTTGTTACCGCCGAGTTCGAGTAGCACGCGGCCAAAACGGCCCTGGACGGTTTGACCGATACTGCGGCCCATCGCGGTAGAACCGGTGGCCGAAACGAGCGGGATGTGTTTATCGGCGCACATCGGTTCGCCGATTTCTTTGCGGTTACCGCATGCGAGACAGAAGATAGCGGGATCAACGTCGTTCGCTTCGCAGATGCGTTGGGCGATTTTGATCGTGGCGATCGCGGTTAGCGGCGTTTGGTCTGATGGTTTCCAAATTGTTGAATCACCGCAAACGGCGGCAAGCGCACTATTCCAAGCCCAAACGGCGACAGGAAAATTAAACGCGGTGATGATGCCGACGATGCCCAGTGGGTGCCATGTTTCCATCATCCGATGCTGCGGGCGTTCGGAGGCGATGGTCAGACCATAGAGTTGTCGCGAGAGACCGACCGCGAAATCACAGATGTCGATCATCTCCTGAACTTCTCCTTCACCTTCAGCCAAAATTTTGCCGGCTTCAAGCGTGACGAGTTTGCCAAGATCGCTTTTGGCTTCGCGTAGGGCATTGCCGAGCTGGCGGATGATTTCACCGCGCTTTGGAGCAGGGACAGTTTGCCATGTTTGAAAAGCTTTTTGCGCGCGTGTGACGACTTTTTCGTAATCTTCGGCTGTTCCGGTCTTGATGCGTGCAATAACTTTGCCATCGATGGGCGAGACACTTTCAAGGACGCGGCCACTGCCGCCCCATTCGCCCCAGAACACGCCGGGGTTATTGGCCGAGAGGCCGAGTTTTTTCAGCAGATCGTTGGTCAAAGACTTGTTCATAAGCGTTGCAACTTAAAGGACGATGTTCGCTAAAGTAAAATAGAACAGTAGAGAAAAAACGTCGGCTACGGCAAGGGTGATCGGGCCGGCGGCGATTTTTGGATCGAGTTTCAAGGCGTGCAGCACCGTTGGGACGGTGATCCCAAACGTGCACGCGGAAAGGAACGAGAAAACGACCGTGCTGCCGATGACGGCGCTTGCGACGACGTGGCCACGCCAGATCCAAACGATGAAGAACGTTAATGTGCCGCACGCCAGTCCAAGCAGGAAACCGACCGTTATTTCGCGGCCCAGAGCGCCGAAATACCAACGCCACGTTGGCGGTCTATTGTGCAAGGCCTGGATCGCGAGCGAGACAGATTGGATGCTGACGCTTTCGCCAAGGCCTAAAACGAGGGCGAGGAAAAATGCGAGCACGACCGATTTGGCCAGCGTCATTTCGAACGCGCCCGAAATGAGCGCGCACAGAATCCCGCTGGTGACAGTCGCGAGCAACCAAGGGAAGCGATGAGTGAACGCTTTCAACGGCGAGGCGTCGCGGAGTTGGCTGATGCGAAACCCGATCGTTTCAAAAACGTCATCGAACCGTTCGCGTTCTGCGAGATCGAAGACCTCCTCGGTGAATAGGTTGACATCGAGAGTCCCGAGAAGACGCTTTTGTTCATCGACGACCGGAAACGCGAGAAATTTGTAGAGAACAAAAAATTCGCATGCCTCCGCCAAGGTCGCCGTGTGCGGAATAGTGACAACGCGTTGGACGATGATTTCGCGCAGCGGTTGCTCCAATGGCGAAACGAGCAGGCGGCGCGTCGGCAACACGCCAACGAGCGTGCCGGCGCTGTCGACGACGTAAAAATAGACGATGGCTTCGGATGGCTTTTGTGTGCGAATGGCGGCAAGCGCTTGTTCGACCGTCATTTCGTGGTGCAGGACGGCGAACCCTTTGTGCAGATAATTCAGCACGGGTTCGTCGAGATGCTGTGGCTTCGTTGTGGTAATGGGTTCAACCATTGGCGCTGGCAAATATACACACACCTATGCTCATGCTGAAAACGGGATTTTATTTTTTCTGCGCGCAAGGCATACCTTCCATTCATGCAACCGATTCAAGGTTTCCATGTGATCAACCCTGAAGATCTCCATTGGAGGCTGTCTAATTTGATGAAGATTCCGAACGCCGATTATTTAGCGCACCGAAAGCGAGAATCTGTCGGCGCGACTGTGGCGCTTGCCACCGAAAAGCGCGAACACGCTCCACAAGCACATTCGGCAGGAGGAATTCTATTTTGTGTTGGAAGGAACGGGGCGGATGCGTATCGGCGAGCAAACGTTAACGGTGCCGAAATATGGCGGCGTGTTAGTCGGCCCCGACCAACTCCGACAAGTGTTCAACGATACTGAATCTGAAGTGTTGTGGTTGATCGTCGGTGCGCCGGAAGAGTTGGAATTCTTGCAAGGTTCGCTTTCCAAAATGGATCTTTCAAAAATTTATCCGGTCGATCCAAAGCAGTTGCCAAAAGAATTGAATGGAGCGGTGTGGCCGCCGAATGAATCACCGAAATGACGCCGGCACCTTCATTGCGTTATAGCCTCGACCCACTTTCCATCGACAGTCGCGGCCGGTTTTACTGAGACGACATGCAGCAAGGTCGGCACAGCATCGACGTTTCGCGCCGATTCAATCGTTAATCCTTTATGGATCCCGATACCGGCAAAGAACATGACGGGATTGTTCTCTGGGAAGCGGCCGTGTTGGCCACCAGGTTTGCCTGCGCCGCTGATCGTATAGCCAGGTAAGGGACTGACGGCGAGGTCGCCGCTGTGATCATTGTGGCAGCCCAAGGCATCCAACGCACGGCGGTCGAGGAGTTCAGCGCCTTTGATTTTACGCAAGATACTGATCGCTTTTTGCTTTTCAGGCTCGGTGACATGCCGGAAGTAGACGAGACGAACGCCATCGTGGAGGACGACGATTTGCGTGTCGACGTTCAATTCGGTTTCGGTTGTTGCGACCCGGAAGCCGGCCCTGCGCAACGCATTTTGCGGTTCGATGGAAACTTCCTTTTTCTCGAATTCAGACATGCCGTGGTCGGCGGTAAAAGCGATGGTGGTCTGCTCGTAGATACCTTTGCGTTTGAGCCCTTCGACGAGACGTCCGATGGCTTCGTCGATGCTAAGGACGGCGCGTTTCACCTCGTCGCTGTGCGGGCCGCTATGATGGCCGGCGTGGTCGGCGGCGCCGTAGATCGCTCCGACGAAGACCGGTTTGTTTTCGTTCGATGCGAGGAGACGGAGGATGGCCTCGGTCGTCTCGATGCTATTGTCGTAACCGGCGGAGATATATTCATCCACGTCGTTCTTCAGCATGAAATGGTTCACAGCAGCGGTGCGCCAACCTGCTTTGTGCAAGGTAGTCGCGACTGTTTCGGCTTTGTTATGGCGCGGGCCGTGAATGATCTGATCGGTTTCGCGATCGTATTCGGTGTTGGCGGCGATTGTCGTCGTGCGCGGGTAAGCGCCGGTGACGATCGACGTCATGTTTGGCGTGGTCAGGGTGGGGAACACATTGGTTGCGTGCACGACGCGCGTTCCTTCGGTGATCAGTTTTTTGAGGTTTGGCGGCTGATACCATTCAATGTAGTCCGTGCGGAAGCCGTCGGCGGTGAGGAGGAGTAAATATTTCGCGGCGCCCAATGCGACGAAAGACACGAAGACGACGGAAAAGAACAGCATGACTTTTTTCACGCGATCCATTTTAGGGAGAAACCCAAACAGCGAAACCGAAAACAATTCGAATGTTTACGTTTGAAACAGGAAACCAAAACAGGCTGGTCTTGAATTCCCGTGAGGGCGTCCGCATGCTGTTTGCGATGAGATGGTTTTCTTTTGTTCTCGCGGTGGTGCTGGCGATGGGATGTCGACAGAATTCCAATGCACCCGCGATTCCGACGAGTGCCACGCCGCCGGGAGTGCCGGCTTTACCGACGCAGGCACAGCCTAAATTGCAAACGATGAAATTGTGGATCGGTTCCCAGGAGGTAACAGCAGAGTTGGCGTTGACGGGACCGCAACAAATGACAGGAATGATGTTCCGAACGAATGAACCGGAAATGGAAGGCATGCTGTTCGTTTTTCCGGCACCGTTTCAGGCATCGTTCTGGATGAAGAATTGCCCGTTGCCTTTGTCGGCAGCGTATATCGATCCTAACGGCAGAATTTTGGAAATCGTCTCTTTGCACGCGCAGGACACGAACGCGGTCGTAGCGAAGACGTTTAACGTTCAATACGTTTTGGAAATGAACGAGGGTTGGTTCAAGCGCCACAACATAGACGAAGGCACCTTGATCCGAACGGAACGCGGTTCGTTGCGAGAGACATTTTTTGGGCAATAGACGGGCAGTGAAGAACATACTATTTCCCGAAGTTTCGCTGGCGTTATTGCCGCGGATTCTGTTGTGCGCCGCAGTCGGTGCAATCATCGCGGGATGCTATGGGATTATTCACGATCAAATCACCTACACAATTTCAGAGGAATATTTTACAAAACTAAAATTTAAACAGTTCCATTACGCGGATTTTGGGTGGCCGCGCCGGATGTATGTTGCTGAGATTGGGTTTTTGGCGACGTGGTGGGTTGGATTGTTCGGAGGCTGGTTCATCGGACGCGTGGCGGTGCCGCGATTAATTGGTAAAGAGCTCGTGCGATGTTGTCGAAACGCGTTTGCGATCATGTTCGTCGGAGCTGCGATCGGGACGTTGTTCGGCTACGTGCTGGGGTTGATGCACGGACCGGATTTCAGTTCGTGGCAATCGATCACATTTGAGCTCGGCGTGGTGGATGCGGCAGACTTCGTGCGCGTGGCATATATACATAATTGCAGTTACGCAGGCGGACTCGTTGGGCTCGTGGCGGCGATTGTCTATGCGCGGCGCGTGCCGACGAACACTGTAAATACTCCTTACACCGCCAGCGCCGATTTTACAGGTTCGTAGCTGTATACTACAAACCACATGAATCTTGAAACTGCTGGGGTGCAATAACTTGACAGATTCGCCGAGGCGGTCGGTCAGTGTTGGCATAAAAAGTGGTCAATGGGTGACGGGTTGAAGAACTAAACGATTTTCAAACCGCGGCTTGTCGTCGCTCAGGCGATGCCAAGGTGAGATTCGCAGTCGCTATCGGTCGAAAGACCGCTAGCGATTTTTTTTGCGTTCGGCTTCGTCTTTCGCCTTGCGCACGACTTCGAACGCCGCAAGCAGGTGCATCACTTGGTCGCGCAATTCCCGGCGCTCGTCCGCATCCAAGCCATTGGGATCGAAACGGAGGCGGCGGTGCAGGTTGAGCGTCCGGTCGAGGCTGATTTCGGCAGGAAGTTCGCGGCGCAATCGGTCACGCCAGTAGAGCAGGGGTTCGTGCGGCAACCGGCCGAGTCCGGCCTCGTGGAGTTTTTTCTCCAGCGTAAAAAATTCGGAATCGAGGCCGGGCCAATTGCGACGGATGAATTCGGCGGGGTCGCCAGCCTGGGCGCGGCGCGCATTCTGATGTCTAACGATGCGCCAGACGAGCGTCCCGACAAGGGGCGCGAGCAATATCGGTAGATATTTTGTGAACGAAACTTTGCCCCAGCGAAATTGCGAGAAGTGGAAGTAAAGGTTGGAGCAGAAATCGCTGAACGGTTCCCACAATGACGAATCGCCGTCGACAACTTCATCCCAATTCGGAGGTGTGGAATCGACTTCGCGCCAAAGATTTTTGTCTTTGTTGTAGGCAATGACCCAGGCATGCGCGTGACGCGCGCGGATCAGGTAGGTGTCCCCCTTGCGCGAGGAAGGCTGAAGCGCGTAACCGGTGACGTAGCGCGTGGGCACGCCGAGTTGGCGCAACAAGAGAGTCGTAGCCGTCGCGAAATATTCGCAATGTCCGGCGTGAACATCGGTCATGAAAGATTCCAACGCGCTGCGATTGCCGTGGCTGACTGCAACAACTTCGGCTGAGTATTTAAAGTTGTGATGGAAGTAGTCGGCGACGGCTTCCATTTTTTCTTCGTCGCTTTTTCCGTTTAGGTTGAGTTGCGCGGCGGTCCTTGCGAACAGCGGAATATCGGATGATGGAACGTTTGTGTCTAAATCGGTCGGCGCGGCGTCGAAGGTCGCGCCAGGACCATAGTCGGCGATATACGTGAGAAAACTTGCTTCGGATTCGTAACGCGCAAAACCAAGCCGGTTGGTGACAATAGCGCTGACCGCCGGCCCAACTTCGCGTAAACCATAAACGCCATGAGGCAAGGCGAGGTGGCCGTATTTAGAACTGATGCTGCGCGAAACGCGGGCCGAATAGGTGATCGGTTTCTTCGGCAGGATGTCGGCAGATTCGTCGGTTGCGAAAGGGAGTATTTGGAAGGCGCTGTCGAGACTGCGCCATACGCCTTTGGCGTACGTGTCATAAGCCGCTTCGCGCAGCAGCGACGGTGGCAGGCCATTTTCCGGGTGAACGCGCATGACGATTCGACCGGACATACTGATGCGGCCGCGCGAACCGATCCTGGTATGGCTTTCGTGCAGGTCTGGTTCGCGCTTCAGCAGATCAGCGATCATTTCGTCGAAAACATTTTGCACTTTGCTTTGCAAGGTAAACAAACCGTGGTGCGCGAAGGAACCGGTCACGGCGATAAAGGCAAACAGCGCAACCCATGGCACGACGCTCGTGCGTTGCGGACGAATGGAAAATAGTGCGTAACCGATGAGCAGGCACATCCCCGGGAAGAAAACTACGTTGCGATCATGAGTGGCGCTCGTGGCAAACAGGACAGCAGCGAAGTAAACCCAGTTCACATCGGCAAGGCGGCGCGAGGTAAAGCTGTCGGGCGTGCGGCGAAGGAACCATGAAAAAACGCTCCACTTCAGGCTATCGTAGGTGCTGTATCGTTGCGCGGCCACGATAGGCACGAAGGCGAATGGCAGGTATTGGATGAATTGGAAGCTGGCTTTTGCAAGGTCGTTGGTCGCCGCGATAATTACACCGAGCGCGATCAATAACACAGCGCACAGATCCCAGATGCGATTCAAATCTTTGTCAGAAAATTCCCAGCGCGTTTCGATGAACATCGGTAGCTCCAGCGCCAGCGCTACGGGGATCGCTGCGATCAGCGTGTGTGTTTCGTAGCCCCAGAACAGGAGTGTAGCGAACATGAGAAAGCGCGGGAATTTCATGCGGCTTTCTCCATTGGCGTCGCTGCGACTGGTTGGTTGAGACCGTCCGCGATTTTGCCCACGGGCAGAACGCGAAAACTTGTCGGGTCATGGGAGAGCGGCCCGGGATCGAGTTTCGTATCGCCATCGGTGATGACAAACACGCGCAACGGGATGCCGCGTGAGCTCAGCGCTTGCACGAGGCGTTGGCGTTGTTCGTCCCACTGCACGAAAACGCAAATCGCGCCGCTGACTTGCGAGCAATGGTCGATGACAGACTTTTCCAGTGCATCAAATTTTTTGTCGAAGCAGAGTTGGACCGAGGCGAGGATCTCCAGCATCTGTTGCGTATGCGCCAGGCCGCGGCCGCTGGTGAAACAATAGGCTTGCGCGCCGACGAACATGAGATCGAGCAGCGAGTCGTGATTTTGAAAATTGAACGCGAGCGACGCGGCGACAGACACCGCTTCTTCGAACACATCACTATGCTGATGGTCACCGAACGTATCGAGAATCAGCGCGTGACGGACGAAAAATTCCTCCTGGAACTCTTTGACGATCGGTTTGCCTGCTTTGGCAAAGCTTTTCCAATGCATCCGTCGCATTGGGTCGCCCGGACGATATTCGCGCAGTGAAACAAACTCTTCTGATTCGCCGACCGACGACGCGAGCGATACGCCTCCTTGCTGGTAGCGCGTTGAGCCTGGCAAGTCGAATGGCGGCATTGGGTAGAGTTTTGGCAGGATGAGCACCGTATGCGGCGCGGCGATACGATAGAGTGAGCGGAACAATCCGAATGGATCGTAGCGCGCGATGACACAACCCTGTAGCCGCAGAACACCGCGGCGCAGCGGGATCATGTCCGCCTGGATGGTGCGCGATTGATGGGCCGGGATATCGGGTAACGCGCGTTCCTTTGCGCCCGCGCGAACACTGCGCGTCAGCAACCAGCGCCAGCGATAGTAACGATGCGAGCGGTCGAACCAATTACGTTCGTGTTCGTTGGGTTCGCGTGACAGCGCGAATTCTTCAAAGGAAGGCCATGGATCGGGAAGCTGTTCGAAAAACCTTAGGCCACGCGCAGTGTGCTTCGAATCGTTTTGGATGGTGACTTCGTATGTGAGCCGGCGCCCGACAGCACCGAATTTCGGCAAAGTGCGTTTGACCGACATCTTCAGTTTGCGGCCAGCAGTGCCGAAGAATGCAGCGAGCAAGACGCAACCGAGCAGCGCGAATGTCTGGTAGGAAAGTGAATTGGAAGTATCGATGCCCATCGAACCGGTCGCCATGAACGCCGCCGCGACCATCCAGCCGACCATGGTGATGCGCCGCGTGATGCGCGGTTTGAGATACGAGAACGCGCGGTAGTTATAATAATGGTACCGCTCGAGCATGGGATTAAGCCGGCACGGGCACTCGTTTCAGAAGATCCTGGACGACTTGCCGGGCTGATGCGCCGGAGAATTTGGCCTGCGGATCAAGCGCGACACGGTGCGCGATGACCGGCACAGCGATTTCGTGGATGTGTTCGGGACTGACAAAATCTTCGTCGTCGAAATAGGCGAGCGCTTGGGCGACTTTCATCAACGCGATCGACGCGCGGGCGCTGGCGCCTAGTTGAACGCCGGGCGCGGTGCGCGTGCTGGTGACGAGTTTGACGATGTAATGTTTGATCTCATCGCTGACGCGCACTTTTTGAACAGCGTCGCGCAAGGCCATCACTTCGCCGAGGTTCGCGCACGGTTCGATCTTTTCGAGCGGATGATTGTGTTGTTGAGCGCTGAGCACGGCGACTTCGTCATCGATGCTCACGTAACCCAAACTGAATTGCATCGCGAAACGATCCATCTGCGCTTCCGGCAACGGATAGGTGCCGCGAAATTCGATCGGGTTTTGCGTGGCGATGACGAAGAAGAGTTGCGGCAAACTGCGGCGCACACCTTCGATGCTGATCTGGCTTTCACCCATCGCTTCGAGCAACGCGGATTGAGTGCGGGGCGAGGCGCGATTGATTTCGTCGGCAAGCAGGATGTTGGTGAACACCGGGCCTTCGTGGAACGAAAAGTTTTGCAGACGCTGGTTGAAAACCGAAACGCCCAAAATGTCGGAAGGCAACAGGTCGGGCGTGAATTGGATGCGTTTGAAATCGGAATCGATGGCGCGGGCGAGTGCTTTCGCCAAAGTCGTTTTGCCGGTGCCGGGATAATCTTCCAGAAGCACGTGGCCGCCGCTGGCCATGGCCGCCAAAAGGTGGCGGATGGGGGTAGCGTGTCCGCGCATGATGGACTGCACCGTGGCCGCGATTCTGTGAAAAGTATCCCTTGGGTTCGATTGGTTGGATTGCATTGGCGCCGGTCGCATAGAGGGTGCCGCATTTAGGGCGGGTTCATCAAGCAAAACCCGTTTTCCTTGTGTCTCAAGCGTTTGTGCAATCATAAACTTTGTACAATGCGACTCTCGGCGGCTTTAGTCAGCCACCGCGATCGCAGTAAAGCAGTCATTATACCCACTGCGAAAAGCACAAAGCTGGCCAAAAGAACGACTAGGCCGACTGGGGCTTTGTCAACCAAGTCGGCGGACTTGAACGCCGCGGGCATCGCCATCGTTCCCAAAGCACTAAAAGCGACGATTCGGTGCGCCCAAAACCCGGCGAAATAGCGGGCGACCAGTGCTGCCATGAAGACGACGAATCCTGAAATGAACACCGCCCAATAGGAATGCGCATAATCGGAGCAAGCCAATGCCACGGAGTTCATTAGCCATAAGGCGGTGATCACGAAGCGAGCGGCTTTTGAGTGTTTATCGAGTTTATCGTCCCAACGTAGGCTGTGCAGGACCATGACACCAAAACCGATTTCCATCACAGCGAACGGGTCGCGGACGTTGTGGAACATAATCGGAGCGAACACTCCCGCTAGGAATCCAGCCAGCAAACCAAAACGCGCATCCCGCGAAACAATGGCACGGATGAACAGAAACGCGCCGACGGCGGTCCAGAACGTTTGACCGAATGCGATTTCAGTTTGCGACATTGGCGGTGGCACGGTCATATGGAGACGAACTGCGGCGGCTGTCATTGCCCCGGAAATGGCGAGGAGTAAAACGTTGAACCAATCTCGGGTGCGGTAACTCAGCACGGCAAACAGAACGACGTTCATCGTTCCAAGCGTTAGAAGCATGGTGCGATCATTGGAATACGCCGGAAGCAGCAGTGCTGCCGTTGATCCGGCTAACAGCATTTTCGTGTAGAACCGGGCGCAGTTTGGCGCGGTCCATTGCACGTCATCTGCTCGCAACCACAACACCCAGCACGCTGTCCATAACCCAGGGGCGCCGAGCGCGAGGCGCAGATTGCCCGGTGGCAGGCCATAAACGTAGTTGATGCAATAAAAGTGAACGCAGGTTCCGACTATCCATATTAGGAGTGTCAGCAGTGGAAATTCTTTGCGTGAGAAATATGCGGGCGATTCTTTTGCTTTGGTGGTTAGTAACAATCCGGTGAGCACCAGGAGCGGCGCGGCGATAAACCATTCAACATTCGCCAACAGCATCGCGACCGAGTCCCATTGTGCCGCTGTGAGGTCACGATGCAGTTGGCGTGTTAAAACAGGAGCCGCGACGTTGACCGCGAGAAGAATCAACGCGAATAACAGTAGTCGCGGCGGAAAATTTAGGGAGCGGATGAATCGAGATAACGTGCCCGTGCGCAGGGCGAAGAGAATGGCGCCGGCAATGCATAGCACTGCAGCGACGGAATTCTCGACCAGCAATGCCTGGCTGACGAGCATCAAGGGCACGAATGCGAAAAGATTTTCAATAAAAACGAGCAGGGTAGAGTCATACCAGATGCGGCGATGCGCGAGGAAAACGGCCGTGCCGATCAACAACAGTTCATAGCATTGAAATGAACTGAAGTTGAAAATGAGTTGCGATACTTCGGTCGAGAACAGGCGTGAATCGAAAGACAGTCGCCGCATCGCGTAGAGCAGGAGCACTGCGCTCAAAATAAAAAACGGATTGCCCGCGAGGAGATAGCGAACAATCCGTCGAAAACCGTTGTTTGATCGATCAGAAGAGATGCCGATGACTGGCGGGATGGCGTCTGATTGCATAGATACTGGCTCCTTTCATTGACTATTATTTACTATCATTTAGTGCGCGTTGGCAAGCATAAACTTGCATTCACTGCATTTTTGTATTACGACTAATTCAGTTATGAATGACGATGCTTCCTCAGTGGAATCTTCCAAACAACGCTGGTATTCGATACAGGAAGCCGCCGCGTATCTGGAAATAACCGAACCGACTCTTTATCGCTGGATGCGTGAGAAAAAAATTACGTTCCGCAAAGTCGGCGATTCGACGCGGTTCTGGCGTGAGGACCTGGATGCGGTGATGCAGGTTTTCCACAGCGAACGAAGCTTGGAAGACAACAAAACGATTTGTCCGGTTTGCCATAGCACTGAGGTGAGCGAGGGAATTTTTTCTTCGACTGGCTTGAATTATTTCCAGCCGAAGAAAACAAAATTCTGGACACTCAAATCCGGGAACATTTCGACGTCGGCGACGATGTGCCGTCGATGCGGTGCGATCACTTTGTTCGGTGACACGGCGAAGTTAAATGCATTGCTCGACAAAGCAGCGGCCGGAAAGTAAATCGAAAAAATTATTCGGCAGTCAACAATTCTAGTTGTCAGTTTTTCATCGGCACGTTACACATCGGACATGGCCGAGCCACCGAACAACCCAAAGGGGGCTGCAGTGCAAAGCAAGGGGCCGATCCTGATCGTCGATGACGATGCAGAGTACGCCGCGATGCTGATGGACACGCTGAATTCGTGGAAGTTGCCGAACGCGATCTCGATTTTTTGCGACGGCAAACAGTTGTTGAGTTACTTGAGCCGCAACGACGGCCTCAAGCCAGGCACCGACGCCTACCCGTCCTTGATCATTCTCGACCTTAAGATGCCCAACGCCGATGGCATCACGGTGATGAAATGGTTGAAGGAGGCAGGGCACACGGATGTCCCGATCATCATCGTGAGCGGCTCGCAGGATTTCAAATCGATTGCTACCACCTACGAGATGGGAGCGTATTGCTTTATCTCAAAACCGCAGCGGCCAGGTGATTTGGAAAAGATAAGGCACGCTTTGCGTATCTGGTGATCACCAGATCACACGACCCGTTAGCGTTTTCCACGATTCAACGCGAGACGTTTTGCCAGCGCAATGGCTGAACGCATGCTCGACGGATTGGCGACGCCATGCCCAGCGATGTCATAAGCTGTGCCGTGATCGGGCGAAGTGCGCACGAACGGCAGGCCGAGCGTCCAGTTTACTCCGTTATCGAACGCAACCATCTTCAGCGGTGCCAAGCCTTGGTCGTGATACATCGCAACAACGATTTCGTAGTCGCCGCGATATGCGTAATGGAAAAGTGTATCGGCGGCGAATGGGCCAGCGACATTGATGCCACGAGCGCGCGTTGCTTTGACGACTGGTTCGATGACATCGATCTCTTCGCGCCCGAGTTCGCCACCTTCGCCGGCGTGCGGGTTTAGTCCACACACACCGATACGGCATCGCGGCAATTTCAAATCGCCACAAGCCTGGTGGGCCAGTTCAATAGCTAGCTCGACCTTGTCTGCGCGCAACTGCGCCGCCAAAAGTTTGATGGGAACATGCGTGGTCGCGAGCGTCACGCGCAGCCATTTGCCGTTGCCGTCATCGCCCAAAAGCATCATCGCGGTTTTGTCGGTGCCGGCCAGCGCGCTTAAGTATTCAGTTTGGCCGATGAAAGCCTGGCCGCTGCGAAGGATCGCCTCTTTGTTGACGGGCGCGGTGACGAGCGCATCCATCTCGTGTTTTAGACACCGTTGCGCCGCGTCGGTCAGCCACGCGACTGCGGCGCGCGCGGCAGCGGGAGAGCCGGCGGCCAAATTCTTCGGCAAAGGATCGGGCAGGGGATCGTGAACAAAAAACTTTCCGTCAGGCGCGTCGGAATACCGTTTCAGCGGAAGTTTTGTGCCGAATTTTTCGTTCGCGCGAGCCAACGCGTCGGGGTCGCCGACGACGAGATATTTTGTGTCGTCAGTGTTCGCTTCAGCGGCGAGCGCTTTCAGCGTTACTTCCGGCCCGATGCCGGTGACGTCGCCAAGTGAAATGGCAATCCAACCTGTCATAGTCGGTCAATCGACGTAGCGGACAAATGCTTTGCTTCGCAAACGAGCGACCCATTTATCGTAAAGCCGGCGAGCTTCGTCTGTGCGCAGCTTTTGCTGGATCTCGTCGCGTGTTTCAGCGAGCGGACGGATGTGCTCGGGTTTGACTTCTTCGGCGTAAAGAATGTGAACCGACTCCGGCAATTCGATGATTGAACTGTGCTGACCTGCCTTGAGCGAAAACATCGCACTCACGAGGTCTTTCTGCATACCGCTGTCGCGACCGACCCAACCACGGTCACCGCCTTTATTGCGTTCCGGACCGGCGGAATAAATCGACGCCATCTCCGCAAACGGCGCGCCGGCATCAATTTTACGAATGATCTCTTCGGCGATCTTGCGAGCCGCGCCCGGTGCATCGGCTGGCTTCGGCAGCGTAATCATGCGCAACTTTACCTGGTCACCGATTTTGAACTGGTCCTGGTGCGCCGCGTAATAATCTTCGATCTTTTGTGGCGAGATGATGATCTTTTCGCTCGAGATCGCTTTGCTGCGCATGTAATCGACGATCATGCGATCGCGGATCTGCTCTCGGAACATCTCAGCGGTGATGCCGCGTTCGCGCAAGGTACGGGTCATGAGGGCGCGGTCGCCGTTAAAATTTTTGCGCAATTCGGCGCGGACTTCGTCATCGAGAATGCTTTCCGGAATATCGCCCCCGTTCATCTTAGTTTTGAACTCGTCGAGGATGAGCCGCGAATCGACGCGTTCGCGCACGATGCCGACGCGGTTGCTGGCCATGGATTCGTTAAAGGCGCGCAGGTCGTCGGGGTAAGTCAGCGCCACGGTGCGCGCCATCGGTTCGAGCTGACGTTGCACCTCGTCGTAGGTGATGATCGATTCGTTAACGATGACATTGACGCCGTCGAGAAGTTCAGCGCGAGCAGCGGTTGCTAAAAGCAAACACGCGAAAAATGGAAATCGTCTCATCAAGGCGAAGCGATACTACGGGAAGTCTGTTGCCGGGTTCAAGAGGCAAAGTTTTGACCGAGAAAAAATTGTTCGCAGCGAATGCCGGAAGATTATCGATCAGGAATCGCCTGCAGTTCCGGTGCGGTCCATGCTGAAGTCCGGTCTTTGGTCTTGGCGCGGATTTCCGCGACCTGCTCCGGTTTCACCATTGATGCTTTGTTGTCGAAACTGTTGCGAACGTAACTGAGCACGGCGGCGATATCGTCGTCTTTGAAAGTGGTCTTCCATGACGCCATGGCCAAATTGAATTCCTGGCCCTTAACACTCACTGGCCCCTGCAAGCCGTCCAAGACGACGCGGATGATGCGATCGGGTTTCGGAGCGAGCACCCATTCCGAACCAGCAAGGGGCGGCGCTTTGCTCGGGTCACCCAAACCGTTCGGTTGATGGCAGAGGCTGCAGGTGGCGTCGTAAACTTTTTTGCCTTTGAGCAACGTCATTTGGTCACCGGACTTCGGCTGCTTGTCATCTACATCAGCGTAACTTTCGTTCGGCTCGTAGACTTTTTCATTGAAGCCGCCACCGTGACGATCGATGTACATCAAGCCCCAATAAAAAACCAAGCCGAGGAACACGATGAGCCACAGCGGGACGCTGGAATGACCGACTGTCGGTTCAGTGTCGCGGCGTTGTTGTTGTGTTTCGTTCGGGCTCATTTCGTTACTGGCGCACTCGGGGCCGGAGAAGCAGATTTGGTCTGGTTGGAGACGGTGTTGGCCTCGGCGGGCGGAGGCACATCAAAGAGATAAACGGTTTGGCGCAGGCTCGTGACGTAAGCGGCGAGCGCTTTCGCCTCATCTGTCGGCACGACTTCATAACCGTCTTTCGGTTTATGCGCTGCGTCCGCATCATCGAGCGGCAACGCATCAGGCGAGCGGCCATGTTGAATCTTTTGTGTCTTGAACAAGAAGGGATAGGGCGGCATCACCGAATTTGGCGCGTGCAGTTGAACGTGCCGCGGATAGTAAAGCTTTAGCAAAACGGTGCGTTCATCGACACGGCCGCCGGCGTTGGCGAGATCCGGGCCGACGCGCAAACTGCCGAGCATCACTGGATATTCGTAAATATAATCGTCTGCGACACTGTATCGGTTGCGAATTCCCCAACCGCGCATCAAGTCTGGACCCATGTTCGGCGGACGAACTTGTTGCGTATGGCAAGCGGCGCAATTGTTCGCGCGATAAATGTCAGCGCCTTGTTTTTGCGCTCCGGTGCGGTAGACCGGGTAAACATCCCCGTTCGGCACCGTCGTGGTCGGTTGCATGCGGCCGACCTGGACTTGCGGGCCGAAAACGAAAGTCAACCACGAGATGACCATCGTGCAGAAAACTCCGATAAATACGAATGGGCCAAAGTTCATGTGTTACCGATTTTAAGTTCACGGCTTGCTGCGCGAACGGCGAGCAGCACGATGTTCAACAGACCTGCAATGGTGCCAAGAACGAGGAGCAAATCGCCGAGCGTGCTCACGCGGATGCCGACCAGTTCCGCACTCAACACTTGCAAGAAACTGTTGTTTGCATCGTTCAACAGGTAACCTTGAGCGATTCCGCCAACGAGCAGCGAGATATAGCTGAGCAAAACGCCACAGAACGTCAGCCAAAAGTGTGCCTTAATCAGCGTTGGGTTTGGCTCGATACCGACGATGCGTGGCAAGAGGTAATACATCGCGCCAAACATGGTCAGCGCGAAGAAGCCGTAAACCCAAAGGCTTTTATGCGCGACGGTGAACCATGTAAAATCGGTCAGGTAGCTGACGGGTGGAACAGCGCCGACAATCAATTGCACGCTGGCGATGACCCAGAACATCAATCCGACGTAAGTGAATTTCAGCGGCCAGGTGCTGTCGAGATGTTCGTGTTGCCCGCGAACGGTGTTCCAAAGATTCAGGACAATCGCGACCACCGGAATGATCGTCATCACGATGCCCACGGTGCTCATGGCCGGAATCCAGGCGGGCAGGGGAGCACCATTCGGAATTCCGCCGAACGATCCGAACAAGGCTAACGTCCAGAACGCAAAGAAAGCGAGTTGACGGCTGAACAAAGGACGCCCGAGCAGTTTTGGAATGAAATAGAAGATCGACGCAAGGCCGATGAAGCCGAGAACGATGGCGTGGAGATTGTGAACGTACCACCAGTTCACCGATGCCTGCACTGCACCGCGAGCGGGGCGTTCGAGCAAGAGCAACAGCGCAGTCGCGCAAATCCACGCGAACCAAAACAGCGCGGTAAAACCGAACCATTGCGCCGGATAGGTATTTTGTTCATCGCGATTGGAGTAAGTAAGAATGGCGACAAGTCCCATCACGATGAACGAAATCCACATGGTCCACGCTGCGTAGGGCGGAAATTCAAATCCCTGGAACCCGCTGCTGTCGCCGCACAGCACGCCGATGATGCCGATCGTGATCGCGAAATTATAGAACGACGCAGCAATCGTCAGCATGATCGGGCTCGCAACTGGCGTGCGGCCCATGCGCACGAACAGCCAGGTGACAAAAGCGATGCCTGCCTGGAGTGCAAATCCGTATAACGCGCAGTCCGTTTGAGCAGCGACGATGCGGCCATAGGTGAAATCCGGGCAACCAGCAAGGAATTGCGGCATGTGGAACTTGAGCGAGCCGATGAGCCCGAACAACGTCGCCAACAACAGCCAGCTCAACGCACTGATGAACAGCACGAGCAACGGCAGCCGGCACGAAGATTCCACGCCCGCGACAACTTCGGCGCGAGTGCTGGAAGAATGTGTTGAGGTTGCGTTCATCGTCTATTCGTATTCGCTCTTTTTCTCAGGCGCTTTCGGCGGAGGCGTAAAAGCTTTGGCGGCGCGCGCGAGCATTTCTTTGCGCGCGGCGGCCGGGTTTTGGAGTTCCTGCACGGTCAAATCTTTGGCGCGATCGATCGGGATGCGAACGATGCCTTCGTTTTTGTTGCGCCAGCCGTAGCTTTCCAAAGTCGCGGCGCTGTTCGTTTTGACATTTTCCAAAGCAGCAGCGCGTTCATTGCCGCGTTCGTAGCCGAGCGGTTGCGCGTGCGTCTTGTGGCGCTCGCGATAGATCAACGCGGGCATGGCAAGGAACGCCGCCGTGATGAAGATCACGAAAACGACGGTCCTGAAATCTATGGTTCGGCGTTCGTTCATTTGGCGCGGTCCGGTGCGGTTGAAATGTAACTGGTCGGTGCGACGTAAACGTCCAGACCTTCAGCGATGCGCGGATCTTTTTGCGGATAGGGCGCGTGCTGGGCAAACATCTTCACAAATACGAGGGCAAGGATGCCGCCGATGAATGCGATGCAGCCGAAGTCAAGAATCAAGCCGACTCCAGAAACGCCGTTCGGGTGCAGCGACGGCATGATCTGGAATTGCAGATCGCAGAAGTGCATCACCCACGCCCAGATCGCCAGGAAGAACATGTAACCGGGCTTGAGTTTCACATCGATGCGCAGCAATCCAAGGAACGGCACGAAGAAGTGGCCGAATATAATGATGTAACGGCCGACAACTTTCCAGCCGCCCACTTCGCGCATGTTATACCAGAACACTTCTTCCGGCATGTTCGCGTTCCATTGAATGAAATACTGCGCGAAACTGATGTAAGCGTAGAAGACGGTGAACGCGAACAGGAGTGAGCCGAGGAAATAATATTGTTTCTCGTGTATGACGTGGCGGAGCGGTCCGGCCCGTTGCAACATCAAGCAAATGACATACACCGTCGCCAAAGTCGTCCACACGCTTGCGGCGAAATACCAAACGCCATACATCGTCGAGAACCATTCGTGCATCAGCGCCTTGATCCACATGATGGCAGCGAGCGTCACCGTTGGCGCAAAGAGAAAAATTCCAGTGCCCGTCCAGACACGCATGCGATAGGTGCAACGAGCCGAGCCCGTTTCATCCTGCCGCAGCGACCAACTTCGCAATTGCCATGTCCAAATGATCCAGATGATGAAGCACACGATGGCGACGCCGTAAAATCCGCCGAACGTCAGCAAAGGATGCTTCGACGTCAGGGCGTGATCGGGATGCGCCTGCAATTCGGGTCCCATCCATGGATAAATTTTCGTAGCGAGGAGTCCGACTGGAATCCACAGCAACGCCATCACCCAAATCGCCGCTCCCAAAGTTTCAACAACGCGTCGAACCGGGATCGACCAGGAGGCGTCAAACATGTGATGAGCCAGCGTCAGGAAAAATCCACCGACGCACAGGCTCAGGAAGAACATGAACGCCAGCAGCCACGAGAAACCGAATTGTCTGAGACCGACATCGCCACCGCCGATGGCGAAATATCCCAACACCATCAGAACAATGCCGCCGATGATTGCGACGATCGGAACGCTGCGATACGCTGACAGGTCCAGCGGCTCGGCATGTGAATGTTGAGGGTGAGAAGACATATTATTTATTGAGTGCAGCGCGTTCTGCTTCCGGCACGTCAGCCATCGTCGCCAACTGGCTGCGTTGCAGCGCGCGAACATACGACACGATTGCCCAACGATCTTCGACCGGGATCATTGGCCCATACGGTCCCATCAACTGTGCTGGTGAACCGTGGGTAATCGTATAGAAAATCTGCCCGTCGGTCATTTCGACGACGCGACGAGAATGCAGGTCAACAACGCCGCCCATGCCGAACTTCGTCGTCACGCCCAGGCCATTGCCGACTGGGCCGTGGCACGGCGCGCAATAAATAGTGTAACGTTCCTGGCCGCGGTTGATGAGCTTCGCGGAAACCGGCACAGGAGACAACTCGACGAAGTTCGTCGCCGTTTTGCTGATGCTGTTAACGCCACTGTTCACGGGCGAATTCTCGTAACCATAAACTGGTTTGCCGTCGATCTTGAGTTCCTGGCCAGCGACGACCATCGGTTTGGATCGCGCAACGGTTCCAGAAGGGAACACACGCGAACTCCAGCCATCAGGATAAACGTCGCTTGGAGTTTGCGGACGAATCTTCCATTGGCGCACCATGTCCGGAAAAATTTCCAGGGGCGGCTTGCGCGAGATCTGGCCACGGAAACCGAGTAGACCGACAATCGTCGCAACCGTCAGGATAAATATCAGGTAGAAGTAACGCATTATTCCTCCACCAATTCGATGTGCCGGCTGCCGAGAGACTCGAGCAACTTGCGGGTTTCAGTTTCGGAATACTTCGAATCGTCCGATTCGATGACGAGGAAGTAACGGTCGTGCGTGGCCAAAGCGAAACGTTTGTTCTTCAGCAAAGGATGATGCAAACGGGGCAGGCGGTTCAGGAACAACATGCCAAGCAATGCGCCGAATGAGCCGAACAAAATCGTGAGTTCGTACGACGGCGGAAACGCCGCGAATGGGCTGAACATCGGTTTGCCGCCGATGATGATCGGATAATCGACCGCGTTCATCCACCAGATGATCAACATGCCAGTGGTGTAACCGGTGACGCCGCCGAGGAATGAAAACCAACCGACTTTGGAATTTCTCAATCCCATCGCGCGGTCCATTCCATGGATCGGGAATGGCGTGAAGACATCCCAACGATGGAAGCCGTGGTCGCGGACTTTCTCCGCCGCATGCAGGATGTCCGCAGGCGTTTCGAATTCGGCCATCATGGCGTATGGTCGGGAGCCGTTCATCAGTGATGACCTCCGACTTTTGCTCCGCCCAGCGGATGGTGCGGATCAGCTTGCGGCGTGACACCTTTAACTTCCGCGATAGCGATCAGCGGGATGTAACGCAGGAACAACAGGAAGAACGTAAAGAACAGTCCGAACGTTCCGAGGTATTGCAAGATGTCGACGATCGTCGGGCTGTAATAACCCCAGTTCGACGGAATGAATTCGCGATGGAGCGAAGTCACGACGATGACGAAGCGTTCGAACCACATGCCGATGTTCACGAAGATCGACAACACGAATACGATGAACATGTGCTGTCGGATTCTGCGGAACCAGAACAACTGCGGCACGATGCAGTTGCACGTGATCATGATCCAATAACCCCACCAATACGGCGCGGGTTTACAATTGAATACCCTCGACAGGATCCACGGGTCAGCCGCGCGGTTCTGCAGGAACAGGAATTTTTCGTAAGGATTACCGCTATACCAGGCGATGAAGAATTCCATCGCATAGGCGTAAGCGACGATCGAGCCGGTCGCCAAAGTCACTTTGCACATGAGTTCGACGTGGCGGATGGTGACGATTTCTTCGAGCTTGAGCAACTTGCGCAGCGGGATCATCAACGTCAGCACCATGCCGAAACCGGAGAACACTGCACCCGCGACGAAGTAAGGCGGGAAGATCGTTGTGTGCCAGCCTGGGAGCTGCGAAACGGCGAAGTCCAAAGACACGATGGAGTGCACAGACAAAACCAGCGGCGTCGAGAGACCGGCCAAAATCAAATATGCTTTTTCGTAATTGCTCCAGTGACGGTTAGAGCCAGTCCACCCGAGTGAGAACAATCCGTAACCGAATTTTCGGATCATGCTCTTCGAACGATCGCGCATGACCGCGAGGTCAGGAATCAATCCCATGTACCAGAACAACACCGACACGGTAAAGTAAGTGGACACCGCGAACACGTCCCACATCAGCGGCGAACGGAATTGCGGCCAGATGCTGTAGGTGTTCGGGATCGGGAACAACCACCAACCGAGCCAAATACGTCCGATGTGGATCAGCGGGAAAATACCCGCGCACATAACCGCGAAGATCGTCATCGCTTCCGCGGCGCGGTTGATGGACGTGCGCCACTTCTGACGCAGCAGGAACAAGATCGCCGAAATCAGCGTGCCCGCGTGACCAATACCGATCCACCACACGAAATTGATGATCGCCCATCCCCACATGACCGGATGACCAAGACCCCAGACGCCAACACCCGTCGACATCAGATAAATAATGCAACCGAAGCACAACGTCATGAACGTGACGCTGATTACGAACGAAATCGTCCACCAAAGCGGCGGCTTGCCTTCCGCAACGCCAGCGATCCGATCCGAGATCCAGCCGATTGGCCGATTATTCAGGATTAACGGCTCGCGACGCAGTTCCGGCGGAGGCGCGTGCAACGCTACGGACTTGTCGACATGAGAACTCATTGATGGGCCCCTTTCTCACCCTTGAACGTGTCCATCTCATGGCTCATGTGCCCCTCTTTTTCGCCGGCTTCCTTCAAAAATTCTTCCGTCGAGTACGGCTTGGCGTGCTCTTTGTAATCGGGCATTTCGGGATTCGGATTGCGCACCTTCGCCAGATAGGTCAGGCGCGGGCGCGTATTCAAAAATTCCAGGACGGTATAATTGCGTTCCTGCGCTTTCCACTTATTGACCGTGCTTTCAGGATCAAAAATATCGCCGAACACGATCGCACCGGCAGGGCAGGCCTGCTGACATGCCGTCTGCGGCATCGTGCCTTCTTTCTCGGACAACTTCGTGTACTCGCTGTCGCGCGCTTTAACCTTTTGCGCGATCTTGGCGCCTTCGAGGCGTTGCACGCAGAAGCTGCATTTTTCCATGACGCCGCGCATACGCACGCTGACGTCCGGATTTTTCACCATCTTGACCAGACGAAATTCGTCTTCAGGTTTGTAACCGCGATCGCGGTCCTTGAACCAGCGCATCAAATCCCATTCGCCATCTGTCTTGGTTACGATGGGACTATTGTAGAAGCTCTCGTGCTTCAACGGATGACGGTTGTAATCGAAGAAATTAAAGCGACGAACTTTATACGGGCAATTGTTCGAACAATAACGAGTGCCGACACAACGGTTATAAACCATGATGTTCAGGCCTTCGTCATCGTGCGTCGTTGCATTCACCGGGCAAACGTTTTCGCACGGTGCAGCCTCGCAGTGCTGACAAAGCATCGGTTGGGTCACGGCCTGAGGATTCTCAGGCGACCCTGCATAATAACGGTCAATCCGCAGCCAGTGCATTTCGCGGCTCTTCCCCACCATTTCCTTGCCGACGATCGGGACATTGTTTTCGCTCTGGCAAGCGACCATGCAAGTCGAACAACCGACGCATGAATTCAAATCAATCGCCATGCCCCAGGCGTGCAGCGGCTTTTTATTCTTCAGCGCGTCCTCTTTAACGGCAGTAAGCGGGTTCGGATAATTCGAACGTTCCCATTGCTTGCCGCCTTCTGGCGCCTCTTCGTTAAACCCTTCGGCAAATTTTGGATTCTTTTGATACTCGTCGAGATTCGCTTCGCGAACCACCGGTCGGCCATTCATCTGCCAATGGCTCTGGGTCGTTGCTAAAACAGAGGTCTCACCGGTGACCGTGACCTTCGCGCCAGAAGCGTAATAAAGGGTATCGCTCGTGCGCAGCGCGTATGCGTTGTAACCGGAACCAGCACCAATTCGTCCCGTCACCGTCCGACCATAGCCGAGTGCGAGTCCAACCGTAAAATCCGCCATGCCGGGCTGGACCCAAACCGGTCCTTTGATCTTCCGGCCGTTTAACTCGATCTCAACAACCTTGTTCGGCCATTGTTGCGTTTGGTTGCCGACTTCGCGCTTCACGTTCAACGCATCCGCCGTCGTCGGGCTGATCAAAATCGCATTATCCCAGGTAAGCTTCGTGATCGCGTCCGGCAATTCCTGCAACCAACCATTATTATTATAGCGCCCGTCATCCATCTTGTAGTCGCGATGGAAAATGACGTCCATGCTATCGCGAGTCGGAGCGCTGCTGCCGGTCTTCAGATTTTGTGCTGCGCCAGAATTGAAGTTTACGTCAGCAGCTTTGGTCGCGCTGTTCGCCAGGAAACCGTCGTGCAAAAATTTCTTCCACTCCTCGTCGTTGCCGCGGAACGTGCCGCGAACGATTTCGTGCGGCGACGTTTTATTTTCCCCCGCAAGAATTGCGAGAACTTCCAATTCAGTCAGTCCGCCAAAAATTGGTTCGATGAGAGGTTGGATCGGAACAATCGTTCCGTCCGCAGTGCGTGCGTCGCCCCACGATTCCAAATAATGCGCCATCGGCAACGACCATCCAGCTTTCGCCGCCGCCGTCGTTTCATCTTCGTAATAACCGAGCCGAACCACCGTTTTCGCTTTGCCCAGCGCCGCTGCAAAATCCAATTCAGCCGGCGCGTTGTAAACGGGATTGCCGCCGAGAATCACCAGCGTTTCAACTTCACCAGCGTTCAACGCTTTGGCCAATTCTTGAATCGTCCCTTCCTTCGCCGCCGGTGCCTCGCGATATTCAACGATCGAACCATTCGCACCGAGCGCGTTATTGATCGCGATGATCAACACGTGCGCCTCCACCGGCAAACGATGCCCCGCCATCACGACAGCTTTGCCGTGATTAGCCTTCAAATCTTTAATGCAAGGTCCGAGCCACTCTTCAATTTCCTTCGGCAATTGCCCACCGCCGCCGGCACCAGCGATTTCTTGCGCAACACGCGCCACCACCGCATTCATCAAACTCGGCGCCACGCGCAAGCGATGGTCCGCATTCAAACCCGTCAACGTGAACAAGCTTTCAACCGTATACAAACGGTTCATCTTATCTTCCGGCCCGTTCAGTTTGCGGCCCTTGGTGAATTTGCGAATGTTTGCGTAAGCGTTTTCTTCGTTGCCGATAAAATCGCAATCGAGCGACAGAATCGTCGTCGCCTTGTCGAGATGATAATAAGGATCGTGCGCAGCGCCGAACGCCGCTTTCGTTGCCTGATGCCCGCTCAAGTCCACCGGTTCGTAAGAGAACCATCGCGCACCCGAAAGCTTCTCCTGCAGCCGCGCGCGAGAAGGGGAGCTGCTCTGCTCCGCCAGAATCGCCATTCCACTACCGCCCTTGCCAGAAAGCTGCTTCAATGCCGCAATTGCTTCCTCGCGAGAACGCACCTGGCCGTTCTCTTTGAAATCCATCGCGCGGTCCGGATCGTAAAGATGCAACACCGACGCCTGCGCGATCAGATCCGTGCCGCCGTTGCTGTCCGGATGGTCTGCATTGCCCTCGATTTTCGTCGGGCGTCCATCCGACGACTTCACAACCAGCGGCATGGCACTGCGCCGACGCGGCATCGCGGTCGCAAAATATTGCGGAACACCGTGGATATAATCCTCCGGCTGTTTCGCGAATGGATAAATCTTCTCCACCGGGCGGCGGCATCCGGTCAATCCCAAGCCAGCCAGCATGAATGACGCCGACATGATGCGCACGAAATTGCGTCGCGACACCGGGTCGGAAAATTCACTGGCGCCGGACGGAAACTCGCGTTCCACCCATTGGCGGAACTCCGGCGTATCAGCCAGTTGATCTAAACTGGCCCAATACTTCCGGCCTGATTCCGGCTCTGGACAAACTGGTGGAATGGTTTTCATCGATGACACGTCGAACAATTTTGCAGCGACTGCACTTTCCAGTGCTCGACATTCTCAGTCCCGATCTTGCGTCGCTCTTCGGCAATCTTCTTCGGATCTTTGCTATCTGTCGGTTGCCAGCCCAAATCGGTGATCTTCGCCAACGGCCGCACTTTCGCCTGCGGATCGCGATGGCATTCCAAACAAAAACTCATGCTCAACGGTTGCGCATGAAAAACTTCATCCATCTTGTCCACACGCCCGTGGCACTCCACGCAACTCACGCCGCGATTCACGTGCACCGAGTGATTGAAATACGCGTAATCCGGCAACTTATGGATCTGCACCCACTTGATCGGCGTCCCGTTCGCGGCGCTTTCACGCACCGGCGCCAAACGCGGATCATCCTTCAACACCTGGTTATGGCAATTCATGCAGGTCGAAGTCGCCGGGATATTCGAATACCACGATTTCTCCACGCCGTTGTGGCAATAACGGCAATCCATTCCGAGTTGTCCCGCGTGGATGTTATGCGAAAACTGCACAGGCTGCGCCGGCTCGTAACCAACGCGCGAATATTTCGGCGTGAAATAATAGTTCGACCCCAGCACAACGCCGGTTCCTACCAGCACAGCCCCGATGATGAGGTTGCGCGGCAAGTGGTTTGTCCACTTTGGAAATGTGTCAGACATCTATCTTATTGCTTCGAAACGAGTCGAAGCTCTCCGCTAAAGCAGAGGAGCGGTGATTTTCAACAACCGCTCTAATCAGTCAACATAATTAATCGCTCTGGCAACGACTCCGAAGCGACCTGCAAATTTGCGACACCGAACGATTCGCGCCAGAATATTTTTCCTGTGATTCGACCTCAGTCGAAACACGACACGCATGACTGCTGTCAGCGAAAATCGTCTACTGCGAGGATTGTTTAAGACAGAAAATGACCTGCATCAAGCGACTTTGTGAAATTTTTCACGAATTAGGCTCGCTTAATTATGCCTATTAGTTGTGCTTGCCGAGGCTGGAAACGCGCCAAATTGTATTAGGTTGACTGCTGACAACACTTTAGCACTCGACCATGTCCGGATTCGGAATCTCCGCGTGCGACCAATAATTTTGCAGCATTCTCAACCCCTCAACCAAACTGTCGATGCCCGATGGTTTTTTGAAAACAGTGCGCACACCCAATTGATACGCGCGCCGCAACTGTCGTTCCGTCGCCTCGCCCGTGAAGAGCACCGTGGGAATGATGCAATCTTCCTCGCGCGCTTTGAGCCACTCCAACACCTCCACGCCGTTCATGCGCGGCATGTTCACGTCCAGGATCAGGCACGTCGGCGTGGGGAAACGCATCTTGTCCGCGAACTTTCCTTTTCCTTCCAAATACTCCGTCCTTTCCAGCACATTGGGATCCTAAGCTTAGAATTCCACGTGGACAAGTTGTCGCG
>JADMIO010803616.1_pt1 | contig 96376 bp, 91 predicted proteins | sample 8958161 | NCBI WGS metagenome assembly JADMIO01 (sample SAMN16585339, study PRJNA669376) | soil metagenome | isolation source: Crop rotation soil | place: USA: Cullars Rotation, Alabama | collected 2011
GCCGCGACTTCAAGTCACGTGAATTCCAAGCTTCGGATCCCACTGTGCTGGAAAGCTCCAGTACGGCAGTCGCGCGTAAACCATTTCGGAAAACAATCGATTCAACACTTGGCGCTAAACTGCGCGGAAACCTTACCCTCCAGCCTTTTGCGAAATGCCTAACGGGCGACTTCTTTTCTACACGCACGGCCTCGTCGGGGGCGGGGCGGAGCGTGTCTGGGCGCTGCTGGCGTCCGGCCTGCACGCGCGCGGTTGGGATGTGACGTTCGGCGTCGACTTCGAGGCGCGCGAAAACGCCGGGCTCCTCCCGGGTGACATGAAGCGCGTCCTGTTCGGCCAGGGTCATGGACGTGCGGTGCGCGCCATTGCGCGTTTCCTGAAGGCTGAGCGGCCCATTGCCGCGTTCGGCGCTGTCGGCGGGTCGAACCTGAAGCTGCTGCTCGCGAAGCTTCTGGCGCGCTGGCGCGGCGCTGCGGTGCTGTCGGTGCACGGCCGCTACGACGCCGAGCCGCGGCGCTTTCTCGGCCGTTTCACCTATGCCTCGACGCCGGTCACCAGCCGCCTGGCGGCGCGGACGGTCGTGGTGTCGGACGATCTGCGCAACTACCTGATCCAGCGCTTCCGCGCGCGCCCGGATCGGCTGACGACCATCCACAACGCGATCCACCTGCCCCCGGCCGAGCATGTGCCGTCAGCGCAGGCGCTGGCAGCGCGGCCGGATGTCGTTCTGGCCATGGGCCGCCTGGTGCCGGAGAAAGGCTTCGACACGCTGCTCCAGGCCGTAGCGCTGTCGAAGCGCCGTCCACGTCTCGTCATTCTCGGCGAAGGGCCGGAGCGTGACGCGCTCAGGCAGCAGGCGCATGCCCTCGGGATCGCCGACCGGGTCGAACTGCGCGGATATCTGAATGAGCCCTGGCCGGTTTTCGGTGAGGCGAAGATGCTCGCGCTCGCCTCGCACACCGAAGCCTTTGGCAATGTCCTCGTCGAGGCGATGGGGCACGGCCTGCCCGTCGTGGCGACGCGCTGCGGCGGACCCGAGGAGGTCCTGGGTGAAGGCCGTTTCGGCCGCCTCGTGCCGATCGGCGATGCGAAGGCCATGGCCGCCGCGATCGACGACACGTTGGCCGACCCCGGCGACCCCGCCCGGCAACGTGCACACGCCGAGGAATTCTCGCTCGACATCGCACTGGACCGCTTCGAGGCGCTCATCGCGGAGGTCCGCCGATGAACGCCATGCCGCCGCCGATGCTGCCGGTCCGCGACATCATGGGTGTATCCGTCGTCGCGGCGACGGCGGACGAAGCGGGCAGGGCCATCGACGCGCGCCTCGACCGCGGCGAGCGGATCATGCTCGCCTTCATGAACGCGCATACCTCGAACCTCGCCGGCGCGGATGAGGCCTATCGCGATCTCCTCGGCGGCTTCACCGTCCTCAACGACGGCGTCGGCCTCGACATCGCGTCACGCGTGCTTCACGGCACGGGCTTCCCGGAAAACCTCAACGGCACCGACTTCGTGCCCGGCTATCTCCAACACACGTCGCGCCGGTTCCGCATCTTCCTGCTGGGTGCGCATCCCGGCGTGGCCCAGGAAGCGGCGGACGCGCTCCATCGCCTTGCGGCGCGTCACGAAATCGTGGGTACGCGTGATGGCTATTTCCCGAACGAGCAGGCGCCGTCCGTCGTTGCCGCTATCGCTGAATCGCAAGCCGATCTTCTGCTGGTTGCGCTCGGAAATCCTGCGCAGGAGCGTTTCATCGCGAACCACTTTACCGGCCTGAACGTGCAGATGGCCATCGGTGTCGGCGCGCTCTTTGATTTCCTTTCGGGCCGGGTCAGCCGCGCGCCGGCAGTGTTCCGCACCCTGCGTAGCGAGTGGATCTATCGCCTCGCGCTCGAGCCCGGACGCCTGTGGCGGCGCTATATCTTGGGAAATTTTAAATTCATTTCACGTCTTCTCTGGGTCCGGATTGCGCTCCCGCGGCGCGCATAACGCACCGGGCTGGCATGGGCTGTGCGACATGCGCCCGGGGGTTGGCTGAGCGTCTCGTAAGGGGACGCGACGATTACGCTTGCGAGTAAGGGTTCGTTAAGAATGAACGCCGTTGCGATGACCCCCTATGGCGGCGGACGTGCCCTGCGCGCCCCGGGGTATCGCGCTGCGCCCCCGCCTGCGCTGATCGGACCGGAACTTCCCGGCGACGACGGCGTCGACATTCGCGGATTGATCGACGTCCTCCGCCGGCGCTGGAAGATCGTGCTGGCGCCGACGCTTATCCTGGGCGCCCTGGCGCTCGGCTATGTCATGATCACGCCGAAGCTTTACACCGCTTCGACCCTGCTGCTGCTCGATCCGCGCGACCAGCGCGTCCTGCAGAACGACGTGCTGCCGACCGGCGCGGGCAGCGATGCGGCGCTCGTCGAAAGCCAGGTCCGTCTCGTCACCTCCGACACGGTGCTTGGCCGTGTCGTCGAGAAGCTCAACCTTGCCAGGGTCAAGGAGTTCGGCGACGACGCCGATGCGCCCGCCGAACGCGCCGCCAATGCGCTGGACAAGCTCGCCGACCGCGTGACGGCGCTCCGTGCCGACCGCACCTATGTGCTCGAGCTGCGCGCCAAGTCGAACGACCCCGTGCTGGCCGGCCGGATCGCCGACGCATTGGCGATGGCCTATATCGACGACCAGATCGATGCCGTGCGGTCGGCCACCCGCAAGACCAATGAGAACGTCACGGCCCGGCTCGACGAATTGCGCCGGCAGTTGCGCGATGCCGATGAGCAGGTCCAGCAATACCGCGCCGCAAACGGCCTGGTCGGCCGCGACGGAACCAGCATCACCGAACAGCAGATCGCCGAGCTGAACCAGCGCCTGATCCAGGCGCGTTCGATCCTTGCCACGGCACAGGCGCGCTACGACCAGTTGAGCCGCGGCAATGCCGGCGCAACGCCTGAGGCTCTCGCGTCGCAGGCGATGAGCGGCCTGCGCACGCAGGAGGCCGAAGTCGCCCGCCGCGAGGCCGATCTCTCGGCCACCTATGGCGACAAGCATCCGGCCGTGGTGAAGGTCCGAGCCGAGTTGGCGAGCATCCGACGGCAGATCGGATCGGAGGTCGGACGCTTCGCCGAATCCGCCCGCAACGATCTTGCGATCGCGCGCGCCGACGCCGCGGCTTTGCAGGCCGAACTGGACCGCCTCACAGGCCGCGACGTGGTCGACACACGGGCGCTCATCGAACTGCGCGAACTCCAGCGCGAGGCCGACGCGACGCGCACGATCTACGAGGCGATGCTCACGCGCGCCAAGGAGACGGGCGAGCAGCAGGAACTCGCCACGTCCAGCGCCCGCATCATTGCCCCCGCGGTCACGCCCGATGCGCCGTCCTATCCGCCCAAGCTGCTGATCCTTGGCGTCGCAATTGCCTTCGGCCTTGGCCTCGGTGCGGCCCTCGCTCTCCTGATGGAGCGCTTCGACGATCGAATCCGAACGGCGTCCCAGCTGCGCCGCCTGGGCCTCGATGTGCTGGCGGCGCTGCCCCCGTTCGCATCCGGCCGCCGCGCCGCTGCCAACGGCTTCGATTACGCTATCCGTCTGTTGCGCGCCGAACTTCGGGACGCCGGCGACCGCCTGCATCAGCGCACTGCGCTTGTCGTCGGCTCGCAGCAGCACGATGGTGCGGCGGCAGTTGCACTCAATCTCGCGCTTGCGGCGGCGACGGGCGGCGAGCGCGTGCTCATCATCGACGCCGATCCCGTCAATCGCACGCTCTCCCAGCTTGTGGCGCCGCGCGCCCGCATGGGGCTGGCGGAGGTCCTCTCCGGCAAGGTGACCCTGGACGAAGCGCTGGTCGGCAATCCCTCGAACGGCCTCCAGGCGCTGCCGATCGCGGCGCGCGACGTCGCCTATCGCGGCCGCCCGTCGCGCGTCGCCTATGAGCGGCTGATCGCGGAGGCCAAGGAGCGCTTCGCTTACATCGTCTTCGTCGGCGCGCCCATCTCGGACGAGCCGGACGCCCGGTCGATCGCCGAAGCGGCTGATCAGGTCGCCCTCGTACTGAAAGCCGAGACCACGCGGCGCGTCGACCTCGCCAAGGCTTTGCGCGCGCTCCGCGTCAGCGGCGACAAGACCTGCGGCATCGTGCTGACTATGGCCGACGCCCGCGCTGCGGCCTGAGCGCCGTGCCGGCCGCCGCCCGCCCCAACAGCTTCGCCCTCGGCTTCCAGGCGCTGACGACGCCCCACCGGACGTCGATGATGAGGATGCTCGTGCTCGTGCTCACCTGGGCGACGATGCTGGCGATGTTCTTCCTCTCGCACCTGATGCTGGAGGAGCTTGGTATCCCGTATGAGACATCGGGCGGATCGTCGCTGACGAAGATTCACCCCTCGACCTATTTCGCTCTGCTGGCCATCGCCGCGTTCATAATCCAGCGCGGACCGCTGTCGCTGATCGACGAGGTCATCAAGCGCCACAAGGGCACGGTCATTCTCTGCATCACCTGGCTGATGCTGTTCGCCTATATCGTCGTCTTCCAGGGCAAGCCGCTCACCTCCACCATCGACACCTTCCTCCTGCCCATCGTGCTCTTCCTCATCCTGCCGCGCCTGGAAGAGAAGCACCTGCGTACCTTCGCGCTGTTCGTGCATCTGTTCATGGCCGCGAACGCGCTGCTTGGCATTGCCGAATTCGTCGGTCAGTTCCGCCTGACGCCGATCGTCGCGGAGGGCATCGAGCTGACCTCCGACTGGCGCTCCAGCGCCCTGATGGGCCACCCCCTGGTGAACGCCCTTGTGGCCGGCACCTATGCGGTCGGCCTGATGCTGGGGGGCGGGCGCGACCTGCCGCCCTGGGCTCGCCTGCCGGCGCTCGGGCTCCAGGCCTTCGCGATGCTGGTGTTCGGCGGCCGCATGGCGATGGCGCTCCTCGTCGTCTTCGGCGCTGTCTGGCTCCTCTGGCACGCGCTCAACATCCTCAACGGCCGCCGCATCTCGATCTATGCGGCGGCGGCAGCGTCCTTCGTCGTGCCGGTTCTCGTCATCGGCTTTGCGCTCCTCGTCGCCGACGGCTTCTTCGACAAGTTCCTGATGCGCTTCATCGAGGACGAAGGCTCGGCGGCAAGCCGGTTGCGCATGTTCGACCTGATCTCGCAGATCCCGATCGAAGAACTCTTCGTGGGGCCTGACCCCGTCTATGTCATGCAGCTCCAGCGGCTGAACGGGATTCCCTTCGGCATCGAGAGCTTTTGGGTCGGCTTCGTCGCCTATTACGGCCTGCTGATCACCATCCCGTTCCTCATCGGCATGATTGCCTTCTGGATCGATCTCGGCCGCGCCGCGACCTGGCAGGGTTGGTGGACGATCCTCTTCTTTGTCGCGGTGTGCACCACCTCCGCCTCGCTTTCCGGCAAGACGACGGTCATCGGCATGCTCGTCGCGTTCAACCTCACCATGTTCCGGCGCGCCTTGGCGGCGAGGCGGCGCTAGCCATGCTGCTGAAGCAGACCCTGCGATTCCTGCCGGCCCAGGTGCTTGGGCCGCTGTCGCAGATGATCGCCGCGATCGTCTGGACCTATTGGCTCGATCCCGACGGCCTCGGCACCTACGCCATCGTCTGGTCCATCCAGGAATTGGTCGGCCTCGCAGCGCTCTATTGGTGGTCGTCCTATGTCCTCCGCTACGCCAGCGCGCTCGGTTCGGCAGAGGAACGCGCAGGCCTGGACGCCACCGATCTCGCGGTGCAGATGCTCGCGGCCGTGGCGCAGGCCGCGCTGGCGCTCGGCGCGCTGTGGCTTGTGCTCGGTGCGGCGCCGGCGTGGCCGCTGGCGCTGGCGACGCTCGGCTTCACGCTCACGCGCAACGTCTCCAGCCACTTCGCCGATCGTGCCCGCGCGCGTTTCCAGGCCGTGCCGTACACGCTGCTGCAATCGGTCGGCGCCGTCCTCGGCCTCATCCTAGGCCTCGCCGCGGTCGCCTTCATCGCACCGACCGCCGAGATACTGCTGTGGAGCTATGCCCTTGCGCAGCTTCTCGGCCTCGCCGCGGCACTGCCGTTGATGCGGCTCAGCTGGGCGCGTCCGACGCTGAATCCGACACTGATGCGCGGCGCCTGGCGCTACGGTGCGCCGCTGCTGGTCGCCAGCGTCTTCGCCTGGGTCGGCAGCCACGCGATCCGCTTCGTGGTCGAGACCGATCTCGGCATGGCAGCGGTCGGCTACATGACCGTGGGATGGTGGCTAGGCCTCAGGCTGACGATGTTCGCCAGCCTCCTCGTCACCGGCGCCTCGTTCTCGGTCGCCGTCGAGCGCATCCGCGAGGTCGGCCACCGCGGGGCGCTGCCGCAATTTGCAACCAACAGCGCGCTGCTGCTCGCAATCCTGGTGCCCAGCGTCGCCGGCGTCTGGCTATTGACCGAGAGTCTCGCGACCATCTTGGTCGCCGCGCCCTATGTGCCCGCGACCATCGAGATACTGCCGCTCGCCGTCGCCGCCGGCGCGATCCGGGCCTTTAAGAACCACGGCTCCGACCAGTGCTTCCTGCTCTTCGAGCGCACGACGCTGAACATCTGGAGCACCGCGATCGAAGCCGGGTCGACCATTCTGTGTTGCTGGATCGGTCTTCGCCTGGGCGGCATCTACGGCGCGGTCGAAGGCTGCGTCGTTGCGGCCGTGATCAGCACGGCGCTCAGCTTCATCACCGCCAACCGCCTTTTCGGCTATCATGTGCGGATCGCCGATCTCGCCCGCATCGCCTTGGCGACCGGCGCGATGGTGGGGCTGCTGGTTCTGTTTCCCGGCGCGACGTCGCTCGGCAGCCTCCTGCTCCAGATTGCCGCTGGCGCGCTCGCCTACGGCGCAGTGCTGGCGGTGCTCTATCCGCAGCCAGCACAATTCATCCTCGGCAAGCTCAGCGCTTCAGGAGCGCGATAGGCGCCGCATCGTTTCCGCTGCTGCTTCCGCCGCCGCCTTGGGCTTCAGGTCCGCGTCGAACAAATGCGAGCGCGGCGCGCGGCCCGGCGTCCCGCCGCTTTCCCCGACCATCTCGGCGTACCAGTCGGCGTGCCGGTACCACGAATAGCGGTCGCTGAGGTGCCAGCAGATCACGCTCTTCATGCGCGGCACCTGCAGCACCGCATCGAGGAACTGGCTCACCCGCGCCGCGACAGCCGCATCACGCGTGCCGGCATCGTCGGGCAGATGGCTGTCGTCGACATCCAGCTCCGTGATCATCAGATCGACGTCCATCGCCGCGATCTCGGCCAGATAGGCGGCGAACGCGGTGTCGTCGAACGGCAAATAGGGTTTCAGGTGTCCCTGGAAGCCCACGGCATCCAGCTTGATGCCCTGGTCCTTCAGCCGCGCCACCAGATCCTTCAGCGGCGGCCTGACGCTGTTTCCGAGTTCGTCGAACTGCTCGCAGAAAGCCTCGTTCAGCACGAGCTGCGCCGAGGGATCGGCGGCCTGCGCGCGCTTGAAGGCGCGCGGGATGAAGTCCGGCCCCATCGCCTCGAACCACAGCCCCTTGCGATAGCCGCCCTCCATGCCGTGCATCGGAAAGAACGGCTCGTTCACGACATCCCACGAGCGCACGCGCCCAGCATAGCGCCCCACCGTTTCGTCGATATGGCGGTCCATAGTCGAGGCGATCGCGCGAGCGTCGAGCTCCTCCAGCCAGTCGGGCAGCCAATCGTTCCAGATCAGCGCCGTACCGCGCACCGCTAGGCCGCGTGAATTGGCGAGGTCGACCAACTGGTCGGCGACCGCGTAGTCGGCATCCGGCCCTTTGGGCCGCAGCCAATCGAACTTCAGGCTGTTCTCCAGCGCGCCGACCATGCACTGCTCAGCAATCAGCTGGCCGTAGGACGGATCCTCCAGCACCTCGCGGTCGAAAGCGCTTCCGAACGCCAGTCCGCGCGCCGCGGCGATGGAACCCAGATTGAGCACGGGTGCGGCCTGCGCCATCGCCGGCCGCACCAGCGCGGCAGCGGCAACGCCGGCAAAAAACTGTCGTCTGTCGACGATCAACGCCACGCTCCCTTAACCCCGAACTCGTATGAATTACGCCTGCAATATTAAGGAATTCGAAGGTTGGCAGGCCGTGTTGGCGAGGAGCATTGGGGCGCGCAGACCGGCTATCGCGCGCGCCGGTTGAAGCGTTTCGTCGAGATCGCCGATGCGGTCATCGCCGAGCGCGGCCATTGCCGCGTGCTCGATCTCGGCGGCAATCGTGATTACTGGGTCGACTTGGAGCCCGTGTGGGCGGGGCGGAATCTCAGCTTCACGACGGTTAACATCCAGCCGGAGCGGCTCGACGACAATCGCTTCCAGTCACTCCAGGGCGACTGCCGCAACATGAGCGAATTCGCGGACAACAGCTTCGATGTCGTTCACTCCAACTCGGTGCTTGAACATGTCGGCCGCTGGGCCGACATGAGCGCCATGGCGCGCGAGGTGCGTCGCCTCGCACCGCGCTATTTCGTGCAGACACCGAACTACTGGTTCCCGATGGAACCGCATTTCCGCTCGCTGTTCTTTCACTGGCTGCCCGAGCCGATGCGCGTGAAGAAGGTGTTGCGGCGCGGGCTCGGTGCATTCCCGAAGGCGCCGACGGTCGATGATGCCATGCGCTTCATCGAGGATTCCAACCTGCTCGACGCCACGCGCTTCGGCCATCTTTTCCCCGACGCCCGCATCGAACGCGAACGCGTCTATGGCCTCACCAAGTCGCTGATCGCGATCCGGTGAGCGCCGCATTTCAGGACTCCATTATGAAGCAGCGTCTCGTCCTCATTCACGGCTTCGACCCGCGCGGCGCGAAGGTCGGCGGCATGGAAACCCACGTCCGCCAGATCCTGCGCCGCCATCCCGCCCATATGCGCATCCTGATGATCGGGATCGACGATTTCGGCGATCTCGAGCTGGGCCGCACGCACACGATGACGGTCTATGGTCGCGAGATCGATTTCTTCCCGGTCATGCACATCCCCTCGTCGGAGCAGACGACGGCGGCGAAATCGGTCGGCAGCTCGGTGACCTTCCGCTTCGCCAAGGCGATGGCCGCCTATGTCCCGCGCCTGCGCCGCTTCATCAAAGGCGAGGCTGCGTCGGCCGAGGTCGAGCGCTTCGAATTCGCGCTGCTCGCGCGTGCCCTCGGCTGTCCGCTCGTCGTCATGGTGCACAACGAGGGCGACCCCAAGGGCGACAAGATGGACTCCATCCTCAGCCGCTATTGGTGGATCAACGACACCGCCGAATGGCTCGCCTTTCGCCTCGCGAAGCGCATCTTCGCCGTCACGCCGAAGCTGAAGGAGCGCATCGGCGAACGGCATCCCTCGCAGGTCGAGAAGGCCGAGGTGCTCACGGTCTCGGTCGACACCCAGCTCTTCCAGGCGACGCCCTTCGATCTCGCGGACGGCAAGCTGAAGCTCGTCTATGCCGGCCGTCTCGACGAGTTCAAGGATCCCGCGCTGATGTTTCGCGTCGCGCGCCGCCTGCATGAATCCCTCGGCGGCGCCTTCGAGTTCCACTTCTGCGGCTCCGCCGATCCGCACCGCTTCCCGGAATTCGCCGCGATCGAATCCTTCACCGTCCGTCACGGTGCGCTTCAGCCCGAGGGCGTCGCCGCCGTCATGCGCAAGGTGCACATGGGCATCCTCGTCTCGCATTGGGAAGGCATGCCGTGCTTCCTGCTGGAGCTGCTGGCGAGCGGCCGTCCCTTCGGCGGTCTGCGACTGCCGCAGTTCGATCAAGTGATCGAGCAGGGGGTGAACGGCCGCATGGTCGAGCGCGGCCAGACGGTCGAGGAATCCGAGACGCTCGTCGCCGGCGCGATCCTCCAGCAATGGTCCGAGATCCGGTCGGGCAAGACTGATCCTCAGGCTGTGCATGCGAAGATCATCCCCTGGTCGGTGGATAACCAGCTCGGCCGCTTGTTCAAGGCGCTGACCGACATCGCCCGGCCCGGCGCCGAACCGCGCATCCCCGCCGGCACGCCCGCCGCCGCCGAATAGCGCATGCGCACCGTCCACTGCGAAGGCGTCGGCAGGGTATCGGCGCTGGGCCTCGGCTGCGCCTCGCTCGGCTCGCGCGTGTCGGCAAAGCGCGGCCGCGTCGCCATCGATCGAGCCATGAAGGCCGGCATCACCTGGTTCGACGTCGCGCCGTCCTATGGCGACGGCAAGGCTGAAGAGATTCTGGGCGAAGCCGTGCGCGGCGCGGACGTGGCGATCGCGACGAAGGTCGGCCTCGTCGCGCCGCCGGCCAATATCCTGAAGCGGGCCGTGGGCGCCGTCGCCCGCCCGCTCGTTGCCGCCATTCCGGCGCTGCGACCCTTGGCCAAGCGTCTTCGGCCAAACACGGCGCATCGTCTGCCGCTGGATGCGGAAACGATTCGCGTCAGCGTATTGCGCAGCCTGGAGCGGCTTGGCGTCGACAACGTCGCAATGCTGGCGCTGCACGATCCGTCGCTCGAAGACATTGCGAACGAGGACGTTGCGCGGGCTTTCGCCGATGTCCGCGATCAGGGCCTCGCGGCGCGCATTGCGATCGCAGGCTCGGCTGCCGTGTGCCGCGCCGCGTCCGCGTCCGGCTTCCCCTTTGATGTCGCCCAGGTCGCCAACTCGCCTTTCGAGCGCGGCCTCGCGGATATCGGCGCCGTCGCGCCGTTCACCGTCACCCATTCCGTCTTCGGCGTTTCCGGCGCGCTGTCGAAGCTGCGCGACCTGCTGAAGGCGGACGACGGCATGCGCGCCCGCATCGAAACGCTAGGCTATAACGACCCCGCCGCACTGCTGATGGCCTATGCCTTCGCAGCCAACCCCGCTGGCGTGGTCCTCGCCTCCGGCTACGCCGCCGGCCATCTCACCGCCAACGCGCGCGCCGCCACCACCGCCCCGAACCCCGATCTGGTCGCCCAAGTTGACGCGCTGATCGCGTCAGCTGCCACCGGAAGCTGACGGCAACCGCTGCACCTCGCCTTTCAGATGCTCCGCCAGCCGCGCCGCCAGCGCGACGGCCAGCAAGGTCGGGTTGGCCTGGCCCGAGCTCGGGAGGATGGCTGAACCCGCCAGGAACAGGTTCGCCATGCCATGCACGCGCGCGTCGCGGTCGACGACACCGCCGCTGGGATCATCGGCCATGCGGGCTGTCCCGATCTGGTGAAATCCGTCGGACGCCTGTGCCAGGACGGCGGCGGCGCGCTCGTCCTCCGGCAGGCGATGCTCGATCCGCGCGATGCCGCTGCTCGCGAGGCGTTCGCCCATGGCGTCATGCGTGCGCACGATCGACGCCGCGTCCTCTTCGTTGAACCGAAAATCGATCCGCGCCCGTGGCATTCCGAGCGCGTCGCGCGCATCGCTGATCGTGATCGTGTTCTCCGCTCTTGCCGCCTGCTCCGCATGATAGTGGAAGGCATAGCGATGCGCCGCGTTACGCACGAAGAATCCGGGCAACCGCACCTTCGATCCATAGCGCGCCGCCATGAAGCGTGCCGCGAAGGCCGCTGCGCCCGGTGCCCCGCGCAGCACATTCCACGCATGCGCGCCGATCCGCATCGGCCCATCGCCCAGCTTGCGGCGCCTGATCGCCTCCGCCATCAGCCGCCGCCCCAGCACTGGCGTCGCCAGCGCGAGATAGGCGAGCGACAGGATCGCGCTGCGGTGGGCCGGATCGTACAGCTCCGGCAGTTCCGGCCACGCCGCCATGTTCATCACGCCGAGGCTTTCCTGCGTCTCGTCGTCCAGCATGAAGCGCCGCCGCACATAGTGGCCGCTCGTATCCTTGTGGAAGTCGAACGCCTTGTCGTCGTCCTTGCGCAGGAACTGGATGTCGGCAATTGAGCCGAACAGATGGCCCATATAGAAGCGCCCGAGCGCACCCTCCGGACCGCCGAACAGGGCAGGGCGGTCCAGCCGGCTGGCGAGAAGGAGGCGTGTCGTTTCGATACCGCCGGCCGCAGCGACCAACGCGCGCGCGGACAGCGTCATCGATCGCTCGCCGCGTCGAACCTGGAGTCCGGTGGCACGCGCGCCGTCCTCGGCGATCTCGATCGCCATGACGGTCGTTCCGAGGGCTAGCCGGATGCGCGGATGCGACGCCACGCGCTCGCCGTGAACCCGCCGCATGTCCGGCTGCGCGCACCAGCGTTCCAACCGATCCAGGCGCAATCCACCCAGGTCAGCCACACCGTCGGACCACACCTCTTCGAACACGGCCGGGCCGCAATCCAGGAAATCGCAGGCCGGCTTGTACCAGGGCGCCACATCGGCCGCCGCGATCGGCCAGCCTCGAAAATCGACGTCATCGAACGCCACCGCCCGGCCGCCCCACAGCCGCGATGTCCCGCCCAAGCCGCGCCGCGTCGCCAGCTCCAGCGGGGCGTGGGCGCTCGGATGGCCGATATCGGCGTCGCCCAGCGCCTGGGTCGAAGCGTCGGTGCCGTCGGGCCCCGACTCGATCAGCAAGACATCAAGCCCCGCATCGGCAAGGCTGAGGGCCGTGATCAGGCCGCACGGGCCTGAGCCGACAACGGCGATGTCCGCCGGCCGGTTCAGCGCCGCGTCGTCGCATCCCGAAACGCTCATGTCGCGAAGCCTGGCTCCCGCGCGACCCATCGCACGGGCGGCTTAAGGATGGGTGAGGCCGGTCCGTTAACCACAAGGCGGTGGGCAGTTAAGGTAAATATTTGAATAACGCTGCAAGTGTTGAGTCAAATACAGCACATTCTGGCATGGCACGCCCTTTGAAGCCCACGAGGACACAGCGTTCCGAAACTGGACGCTCTGCTCGGGGAAAGTAGCGCCGCCATGAATATTCAAACGACCGAAAGGAAGGACGGCACGACGTACCGGGTTCTGAGCGTCAAGCAAGTTACATTTACCGTGAGTGAGTTCGGTATGGCGGCTATGCTTAATATTGGCGGCGACATTTCTTCAACCACCGTTCTCCTCCGCCAGCCGCTCGCCCAGCACAAGTCCAAAGCCGTCGGTTTCGCCTTGAAGCGTGGCTTCGACGTCTTCGTGGCCGCCGTCCTGTTGGTCCTGCTCTCGCCCGTGATGCTGGCCGTCGCCGCCGCGGTGAAGCTGACGAGCCGCGGCCCGGTCTTCTTCGGCCAGCGCCGCTGGGGCCGCGGCAATGCGCCGTTCCGCCTGTACAAGTTCCGCTCGATGTATGTGGAGCTGGAAGACAAGAGCGGCATCGCCCACACCGTCCAGAACGACCCCCGCGTCACCGCGGTCGGCCGTTTCATCCGCAAGTTCAGCCTGGATGAGCTGCCGCAGCTGATCAACGTGCTGAAAGGCGACATGTCCCTCGTCGGCCCGCGCGCCCACGTGCTCGGCATGCATGCCGTCGGCGTCCGCTACGAGGACCTGGTCCCGGAATATTTCGCCCGCCACATCGTTCGTCCCGGCATGACCGGGCTGGCGCAGATCCGCGGCTATCGCGGTGAAGTCGCCGACGAGAGCCACGCCCGCGGCCGGGTTTCCTGCGACCTCGAATACATCCGCACCTTCTCGGTCTGGCAGGATATCAAGATCATGTTCCTGACCATCCCGGTCGTGCTCTTCAACTACACCACCCGCTAGGACCGGTCAGAAGTAGCGTTCGGGAATACGGATCCTGTCGCCCGGCATGATCGCGATGTCTGCACTCAGCTTGTAGGCGTGCTCCACCGTTTCGGTGCTCTTGCGGATGAACACCGAGCCCTTGTCGGCCCGATAGGTGTAGCCGCCCGCCGTCGCGACCGCGGCAAACAGCGACATCCCCGGCCGGTAGGGATATTCGCCCGGCCGGTTCACTTCGCCCAGGATGTAGTAGGGCGCGAGCGTCAGCACCTCCACCGTCACCCGCGGGTCGCGATACAGCCCCATGGTCGAGAGCACCGAAGCCACGGCCTTGGCCGCATCGACCGGTGTCTTGCCGGAAACCGAGACAGGCCCGGCCAACGGAACCGAGATCGAGCCGCTGTCGTCGACGCCGTATTCGCCGGACATTTGCTGGTCGCCGAACACGGTCAGCCGCAGCCGGTCGCCCGGCGCGATGGCGGCCGCGTCGCCTTTGCCCAGCGCGCGCTCCGCCGTGTTGCCCTGGGAGACCTTGATCGGATCGTTGGCGCAGCCGGCGATCGACGCCGCGATCAGCAGCGCCGCCACGGCGTTGGTCCAACCGGTCCTGAACGTCTGCAAGCCCATGGCGCGAAGCTATGCGTGCCCGCTTTAACGTTCGTTAACGCTCTGGTGTCCCACGACCGGTAACCACGGTAAATCTGCTCTTAACCAATGTTACCGCATTTCAAGGATCGACCGATTCCCTGGGATGCGCCCCGCCGATGGCATTGCGCCCGTTTGCCTTGCTTGCGTTCTGCGCCGCGCTGGCCGCCCCGGCCGCCGGGCAGGAGTTGCGTGGGGCACAGGATGACCCCGCGGCAGCGCCTGTGGCTGCCCCGGCGCCGGTCAGCGTCGGAGAGCGCTTCAACCGCTTCAACGCCAGTCCGGGCATTCAGTCCGGCCCGTGGAAGATCACCCCGACCGCAACGCTGCGCGGCGGCTATGACGACAATGTCACCACGGTCTCGATCGATCCCGTTTCCACGCCCTTCGCCGAACTGCGCGGCCGCATCGATGCCGTCAACGAGGAGGGTTCGGACTCCTTCCTCGCCTACGCCGAGATCTCGCAGACCTGGTACACCGACGTCGACGATCTCGACCATTTCGACGCGCGCGGCGGCCTCGACTTTGCCGTGCAGGCCGATGAGTTCGTCCGCATCCGCGGCGGCATCGGCGTATCGCTGAACTCGGAGGTCGACTCCGCCAACGAAGGCATCGTCATCGGCGGCGCGTTCGATCCCTATGTAGATCTCGCCGAATATCTCGCGGTCCCGGCCTCTCTCGGCGTCACCTACGACACGGGCCACTGGTTCATCCGCGGCGACGGCGCCGTCACCTACTACGACTATGAAGACCGTACGACGCTTGGCGGTTCGACGGTCGATCAGGACTTCCGGACCGGCACGATCGCCGATCTCGATTTCCGCACCGGCTGGTATTTCTCGCCCTCGACCGCGGTCTTCGTGCAGGCTGGCTACAACTGGCAGCGCTTCAAGGACGAGACCGCCGACAATGACGGCTGGAGCGCCGTGGCCGGCCTTCAGTTCGAACTGTCGCGTCTGCTGACCGGCGAGGTCTTCGCCGGTTACGCCTCGCAGAGCTATGCATCCGCGGACTCAACCGACGGGCTCACCTACGGCGCCAGTCTCGACTGGTTCGCGACCGAGTTGATCTCGCTGCATCTCCAGGCGCGCCGCGACTTCGGCGCCGAGCGTACGGCAGTCGTTGGAGGCAACGCGATCACCTCACCAGTCACGCACGACAGCGTCGCGCTTCAGGTCGAGTATGAGCCGTTGCGCCAGATGCTGGTTCGCGGCCGTGTCGGCTATCAGGTGGATACCTATGAGCTTTCTGACCGGACCGACGAGCGCTTCTACGCGGGGCTTGGCACGGACTACGTGATCTCGCCGAACTTCCGCCTGAACCTCGACTATCTCTACGACGAGACCACATCCGAAATAGCCGGCGACTCCAGCCGCAACGTCGTCTCGATCGGCCTGACCGCGGGGTACTAGACCCAGTGCGTGCTTCGAGGCTCGCCCCGGCTCGCGCCTCAGCATGACGAGTGGGGTTGAAGCCCACCCAAGCCCGTCATGCTGAGGTGCGAGCGTAGCGAGCCTCGAAGCACGCAAAAACAATGCGCCCCTACCGCGCGCAGACCGCCCTGCGCCCTAGGAAGCGGACGATGGCCGAGGTCAGCATCGTCAGTTCGTCGGGCGCGATCGTGAAGGCCGGCGTCAGGTAGACGATCCGCCCGAACGGCCGGATCCACACGCCGTCCTCGGCGAAGCGCTCGGATAGCGAACTGGAGTCGACCGCACGGCTCATTTCGACCACGCCGATCGCGCCGAGCACGCGGACGTCGACGACCTCAGGCATCGCGCGGCACGGCTCAAGCTCTGCCCGCAACTGCGCGGCGATCTGCGCCACCTGGAAGCGCCACGTGCCGGTGCGGAAGAGATCGAGACTGGCATTGGCGGCGGCACAGGCGAGCGGATTCGCCATGTAGGTCGGCCCATGCATCAACGCGGCATTGGGATCGTCGGACCAGAACGTCTCGAACACCCGCGTGGTGGCGATCGCGGCCGACAAGGGCAGCGTGCCGCCTGTCAGCGCCTTCGACAGCGTCACGATGTCGGGCACGACATCGGCCTGCTGCATCGCGAACATCGTCCCGGTGCGGCCGAATCCGGTGAAGATCTCGTCGAAGATCAGCAGCACATCGTTCTTGTCCGCCAGCCGCCGCAGGCGCTGGAGCACCTCCGGCCGATGCATGCGCATGCCACCGGCGCCCTGCACCAGCGGCTCGACCATGATCGCCGCAACCTCGCCGGCATGCTCGGCGAGGAAACGGTCGAGCGCGGCTTCGCCCTCGTCATCTTCGGGCAGCGGCACGATGTGCTGCGCGGCCATCACACCCTTGAACAGCGTGTGCATGCCCTCGTCGGGATCGCACACGCTCATCGTCGCCAGCGTGTCGCCGTGATAGCCGCCCAGGAACGAGACGAATTTCGTCTTGCCGCGCACGCCACGATTGATCCAGTACTGCACCGCCATCTTCATGGCGATCTCAACGGAAACCGAACCCGACTCCGCGAAGAATACGTGATTGAGATCGCCAGGCAGCAGGGCCGCCAGACGCTGCGCCAGCACATAGGCCGGCTCGTGCGCCAGGCCGCCGAACATCACATGCGGCGCGCGTGCCAACTGGTCGGTGATGGCGGCGGCGATATGCGGATGATTGTAGCCGTGGCACGCCGTCCACCACGAGGCGATGCCATCGACGAGCGTACGCCCGTCCTGCAGCTCGATGCGGCTGCCACTGGTGCGCGCCACCGGCAACGGCGGCCGCGCGGTCTTCATCTGACAATACGGCCGCCACACGTGACGGCCGCCTGACTCCAACCATTCAGCTACGCGCATGGACTTCTTCGTTGCGTGACGCAGACGACTTGCTATGCACAGCTATGCACAGCCCCGTGACACTTCAATCCAATCCGGCATGAATTCGCTTACAGTTTACGCGCGCGACAAGCTCGGCGAACTCGATGCGCGCAGCCTGCGCCGGACACTTGTCCCCACGTCACGCCAGGGAGGGCTTTGGCTCGAGCGTGGGGGAAAGCGCCTCCTGTCGTTCTCCTGCAATGACTATCTCGGCCTGTCACACGATCCGCGTGTAAAGCTGGCAGCCGCGGAGGCGATCGAAAAATACGGCACGGGCGCCGGGGCATCGCGCCTCATCACCGGCGATCACCCGCTGCTGGGCGAACTCGAAGCGCGCCTCGCCCGCCTGAAGGGAACGGAGGCGGCGTGCGTGTTCGGCTCGGGCTATCTCGCCAACGCCGGCATCATCCCGACCTTTGCCGGCCCCGACGACATCGTGCTGGTCGATGAATTGGCGCATGCCTGCATCTGGGCGGGCGCCGCTCTCTCGCGGGCGCGCGTGATCGCCTTTCGCCACAACGATGTCGCGCACGTCCGGCAATTGCTCGAACAGCATCGCAGCGAAGCCGGTCATGCGCTTGTCGCAACCGATGGCGTCTTCTCGATGGATGGCGACATCGCGCCGCTCGATGCTCTTGCCGATACCTGCACCGCGCATGACGCATGGCTGCTCAGCGACGACGCGCATGGCGTCGGCGTCCTGGGGCAGGGCAGGGGATCGGCGGCCCTTTTCCCCGGCGCTGAAATTCCGCTTCAGATGGGCACGCTATCCAAGGCGTTGGGCAGTTACGGCGGCTATGTCTGCGCGTCCGGGCCGGTCATCGATCTCTTGAAGACCAGGGCGCGGTCGCTCGTCTATTCGACCGGCTTGCCGCCTGCCTCGGCAGCGGCCGCCATCGCTGCGCTGGATATCGTCGAGTCCGACCCCGATCTCTGCGAGGCGCCGTTGCGGAAGGCGCGGCTCTTTACCCGGCTGATCGACGCATCGCCGGCCCGGTCGCCCATAGTGCCTGTCATCCTGGGAACGGCCGAGCGCGCGCTGGCGGCATCGGCTGCCCTTGCCGACCAGGGTTTTGCCGTCGTTGCCATTCGCCCGCCCACGGTGCCCGCCGGCACGGCGCGGCTCCGCATCGCCTTCAGCGCCGTTCATGAGGATGCGGACATCGAGCGTCTTGCCGCCGCCGTAGTCCGGCTCGTGGGACACTGATGCCCGCCATTTGTGTTGCCGGCGCCGGCACAGATATCGGCAAGACCTACATCGCGGTCGCCTTGCTGCACGAATGGCGCCGGCGCGGTCTGGCCGTCGATGCCTTCAAGCCGGTCGCCAGCGGCTACACCGACGAGGCTGCGGCCGACAGCGATCCCGGCCGGCTGCTCTCGGCGATGGGCTTGCCGGCCGATCGAGCCCAGCTCGACCGCATCTGCCCCCTCCGGTTCAAGGCCCCGCTTTCGCCGCCCCTCGCCGCTCGGCTTGAGGGTCGTAGTATCGACTACGACGCGGTTGTCGCTGCATGCCGGCAGCACCTGGTCACGGCGGAGCAACGGCACATCCTCATCGAGACGGCTGGTGGCGTCATGTCGCCGCTCGACAGCGACCACACCATGCTCGACCTGATGGCGGCGCTGCGCATGCCGGTCGTGCTCGTCGGCGGCTCCTATCTCGGTTCCATCAGCCACACCCTAACGGCGTTGTCAGTGTTGCGGGGCGCCGGCCTCGCCGTTGCCGCCATCGCACTCAGCGAAAGCGAAGGCCCCAACCCGCCGTTAGGCGACACCGAAGCGGCGCTATCGCGACTACGGCGTCCGAATACGCCTGTGATCTGCTTCGGTCGCAACACGCCGTCTGGCGATGCGTCCGGACGCCTCGCCGACTGCCTTGCCGGTACGGATAATGGTCCTATATGAAGGGACGATGGTCAGGATGGCGATGGGGACGGGGAGTATTACCGGAGTCGACGTTCCATTCGCGTGGGAGAACGCGGAAATCGAAAAAAGGAAAAAGTGACAAACGAATAGGCCGGGCTCGCCAATGTCGTGAAAAACGACGTTCGAATACGCTATGACCGCTGAAGGGGAGGCAATCCCCGGGCGGAAGCGACGTTCGAATAGGGCGAGATGGCGGAAAACGCGCAATTCGAGGTTTTGACGTCCCTCACGGGATACGAACTCCTGACCGACCCGCTCCTGAACAAGGGCACAGCGTTCACGGAGGAGGAGCGCGACGACTTCGGCCTGCACGGCCTCTTGCCGCCCAGCATCGGCACGCTGAACGGCCAGGTCCGCCGCCGCATGCGGGCCTTGCGCGAGTTCGCCACCGACCTCGAGCGCTACGCTTTCCTCAGGGAACTCCAGGACACCAACGAGACCCTCTTCTACGCGCTCCTCGCCGGCGGCCTCGAAGAGCTGATGCCGCTGGTCTACACACCGACGGTCGGCCTCGGCTGCGAGCATTTCAGCCGCGTTTTCCGCAAGCCGCGCGGCCTGTTCCTGTCGCCGCCGCACCAGAATCGCCTGCCGCAAATCCTCGCCAACCCGCGCTTCGACAATGTCGAGGCCATCGTCGTCACCGACGGCGAGCGCATTCTCGGACTCGGCGACCAGGGCGCCGGCGGCATGGGCATCCCGATCGGCAAGCTTGCGCTCTACACCGCCTGCGGCGGCATCCACCCGCGCACGACGTTGCCGGTCATGCTCGATGTCGGCACCGACAACGAGGAGCGTCTCGCCGATCCCCTCTATGTCGGCTGGCGCCACACCCGCACCCGCGGCGCCGATTACGACGACTTCATCGAAGCCTTCGTCACGGCGGTCGAGGCGCGTTGGCCGCACGTCCTGTTGCAATGGGAAGACTTCGCCAAGGCGAATGCGACAAGGTTGCTCGACCGCTATCGCGACCGGCTCTGCACCTTCAACGACGATATCCAGGGCACGGCGGCGGTCGCGACCGGCGCTCTGCTCGCCGCTATCAACGTCACGGGCGTGCCCCTGAAGGACCAGCGCATCGCAGTCTTCGGCGCCGGTTCCGCGGGCAGCGGCATCGCTAGCCTGCTGCACCGTGCCATCGTCGACAGCGGCGTCGCGGCGGCGCAGGCATCGCGCCAGTTCTATCTTGTCGATCGCTACGGCCTGCTGACCGAGGGCATGAACGATCTCCAGCCGTTCCAGCGTCCCTTCGTCCAGCCGCGCGATGTCGCGGCGCACTGGGCGCGCGAGAGTTCCGGCACGATCTCCCTGCTCGACGTCGCCCGCAATGCGGGCATCACGACGCTGATCGGCGTCTCGGCCCAGCCCGGCGCCTTCACCCGCCCGATCGTGGAAGCCATGGCGGCGAAAGCGGAGCGGCCGGTGATCTTCCCGCTCTCCAACCCGACATCGAAGGCCGAAGCGACCCCGCAGGATCTCATCGACTGGACCGGTGGCCGCGCCGTCATCGGCACCGGCAGTCCGTTTCCGCCGGTCCGCCGCGGCGAGGCCGAGAGCCGTGTCGACCAGACCAACAACTCCTACATCTTCCCCGGCGTCGCGCTCGGCACCATCGCCGTCCAGGCCCGGCGCATCAGTGACGAGATGTTCCTCGCAGCGGCGAAAGCGCTCGCCGCGCTGTCGCCCGCGCAAGCCAACCCCGCCGGCACGCTGCTGCCTCCTGTTGCCGGTATGCGCGAGATCTCCTTTGCCGTGGCACGGGCGGTTGCGGTCCAGGCCCGCCACGAGGGCCTCACTTACGACCTCAGCGATGAACAGATCGAGGCGGCGATCCACGGCAAGATGTGGAAGGCGGTCTACCACCACTACCGGCGCATCGCCCCACCCGAGGACGCGCTGTGATATCACTTGGGAGCACTCTCATGAAGCGTTTGATGTCGACCATGATACTGGGCTCCGCCTTTGTCTCGCTCGCGTTGGCCGGCCCCGTCGATGACGTGAAGCCGCTGGCCCAGGCATTCGACCAGGCTCAGGTCGACAAGGACGCGGCGATCCTCGATCGCTCACTGGCCGAGGACATGATCTTCATCCGCGGCAGCGGCCGTGTTGCCGACAAGAAAAGCTTCCTCGACGGTTTCACGGCGCCGGATTTCAGGCTGGAGCCCTTCGAGATCAAGGACCACGCCTTCACCGAACTCTCGCCCGATGTCGTCGTGGCGAGCGGGGAGGTCACCCTTAAGGGCATCGACGGCAAGGAGGCCTTCGCCGAGCATATTCGCTTCTCCGACGTCTGGGCGCGGCGCGGCGACGGCTGGAAGGTGGTCTACATTCAGGTGACAATGATCCCCAAATAGTCGCTGTCGTGCCCCTCTCGCCCCACCGCTTCTCCGTTGCCCCCATGATGGACTGGACCGACCGGCATTGCCGGTCGTTTCATCGCATCCTGTCCCGGCGCGCGCGCCTTTACAGCGAGATGGTCACCACCGGCGCGCTCATCCACGGGCCGCGCGATCGCCTGCTCGCCTTCGCGCCGGAGGAGCATCCCGTCGCGCTCCAGCTCGGCGGCAGCGACCCGGCCGATCTGGCCACCTGCACGCGCATGGCTGAGGATCGCGGCTATGACGAGGTCAATCTCAACTGCGGCTGCCCCTCGGACCGGGTGCAGAACGGCCGCTTTGGCGCATGCCTGATGGCGGAACCCGAACTGGTCGCCGAGTGCTTGGCCGCGATGCGGTCGGACGTGTCGATCCCGGTTACGGTGAAATGCCGCATCGGCATCGACGAGCAAGATCCCGAGCTCAGCCTGCGCCGCTTCATCGACACGGTCGTTCCCGCCGGGCCGGACGCGATCGTCGTTCACGCCCGCAAGGCCTGGCTGAAGGGTCTGAGCCCGCGCGAAAACCGCGACATCCCGCCGCTGGACTACGATCTCGTGCGCCGCGTGAAGTCCGAGCGCCCACATCTCACTATCGTCGTCAACGGCGGCGTGACGTCGCTCGAGGCGACGCAAGACCATCTCGGCTGGGCCGATGGCGTGATGATGGGCCGTGCAGCCTATGAGCGGCCCTGGCTCATGGCGAATGTCGACTCGACGATCTTCGGCGACGCCGATCCGGTTGCCACGCCGGAAGACGCGCTCCTGCGCTTCCTTCCGTATGTCGAACGGGAACTGGCTGCGGGCACGCATCTGGCGGCGATGACGCGCCACGTCCTCGGCCTCTTCGCCGGCCGTCCCGGCGCGCGTCAGTTCCGCCGCCACATCTCGGAAAACGCACACAAGCCGGGAGCGGGCATCGAAGTGCTTAGGCAGGCCCTTGCGCTCATCGCTCCGGCGGCGCTGGTCGAGGCCGCTTAAAAACAAAGGGCGACGCGTGGCGCCGCCCCCAATTCGATTGCCCCGATCCTGTGTGGCTTACAGCGTGCGGAGATTGGCCGCCGCCGGCTTGCCACGTTCCATCATCACGTCATAGGCGAGAGCCTGGCCTTCATTCAGGCCCTTCAGTCCCGCCGTCTGAACCGCCGTGATGTGAACGAACACGTCCTTCGCACCGTCGTCGGGCTTGATGAAGCCATAGCCCTTCTGGGTGTTGAAGAACTTCACGGTACCAGTCGCCATCTAGTCAACTCCAGTCTAGGTCAGGGAAGCGCAGGCGCATTTCGCCCCCAGCGCGAGACGCCGCATGTCGGATAGTGGTCTTGCCCAGCACGCCGAAGACGGATCTTGCAAAATTGGATATCAGCGAGGGAGTCGCCCGGCAATCATCGTTCAATGACAATCCTGACAGGTTGCGTCCATGGTTTGGTCCCACGCGCCAATGCGGGCATCCGCGTCAAGAAGATCCTTGAGATAGCGATACATCGCGCACATGCGGCCCTTTGACACGGGGCTTTCGGCGACGACCACAAGCTGCGGCTTGTTCGACGATGCGCGGATCAAGCCCCAGGTACCGTCTTCCGTCGTGAAGCGAACGCCGTTCACGGTCAGCACATCGATGATGGATTGCCCAGTGACCTTCTCGCCGTTCGCTTTCATCGCTTCGAACTTGGCGACGAGTTCATCGACGACACCGTACTTGATCGTGTCCTCGCAGAACGGGCCCATCGTCAGCGTCGCATGCGTCACGGGAAGATCTGCGTAGAGCTCCGAGAGCGACTTGCCCGGGTTGCGTTCCAGCATGCGCAGCACGGCGATGGAGGAAACGAGTCCGTCGTCGTAGCCGCGGCCGATCGGCGCATTGAAGAAGAAGTGGCCGGACTTTTCGAACGCCGCGAGCGCGTTGATCTGATGGTTGCGCCGCTTGATGTGGCTGTGGCCGGTCATCCAGTAGTCGGCTGTCGCGCCGTTCCGCTTCAAGACCGGATCGACCGCGAAGAGGCCGGTGGACTTCACGTCGGCGACGAAGGTGCGGTTGGGATAGATCGCGGAAAGATCGCGCGCGATCATCACGCCGATCTTGTCGGCGAAGATCTCGTTGCCGTCGTCGGCCACGACGCCGCACCGGTCGCCGTCGCCGTCGAAGCCCAGGGCCAGCTCCGCGCCGCTCGACTTCAGTGCTTCCGCCATGGCGTGAAGCATCTCGTGATCTTCAGGGTTCGGATTGTAGCGCGGAAAGCTGTGGTCCAATTCGGCATCCAGCGGCACGACATCGACGCCGAGCTTCGACAGGACCTCGGGCGCATAGTGTCCGGCAGTACCGTTGCCGCAGGCGACGATCGCGCGAACGCGGCGCTTCAGCGGACCATCCTTCAGCAGATCCGCGATGTAGAGGTCACGCGTATCGTGGTGAAAGACGTAGCCCCCGCCCGGCCGCGCCTTCCACCTGGCGCCAAGCGTGACGTCCTTCAGCTCGTTCATCTCGGTCGGGCCAAAGGTGAGCGGCTTCTCGACGCCCATCTTCACGCCGGTCCACGGCTTCTCGTTGTGGCTGGCGGTCACCATCGCGACGGCAGGGCAGTCATAGGCAAACTGCGCGAAATAGGCGACGGGCGACAGCGCCAGGCCGATATCGTTCACCTCGCAGCCTGCCGCCATCAGGCCGACAGTCAGCGAGTGCTTCAGCATGAGCGAGTAGTCGCGGTAGTCATGGCCGACAACAATGCGCGGCTTGACGCCCATCGCGGCGCAGCGATCGAACACCATCGTGCCGAGTGCCAGGCCGAGCGCCTGGAAGCCCATCAGGTTGATGTCGACGCCATACTTCCAGCGCGCGTCGTATTCGCGGAAACCGGTGGCGGCGATGTGCGGGGTGGATTCCCACGCGGCCGTGTTGGGATTCAGGTCATCGCGCGGCTTGGAAAGCATGAAACACCGTGGGTTTGGGAAGCGGCCTTGTAGAAAGGCCCGGCGCGCGGCGCAATTGCCTCAGTTTCTGAGGGTCAGCCGGTCGCCCGCGATTTCGTAGGAACTGAGCGTGTCGAGGAACGACATCCCGAGCAGGGATCCATCGACCCCTTCGGGGAGGATGCCGGCCCGGATTCGGGTCCGCACGATTGGCCCGACCGAGACATTATCAAGCGTCACGGGGGCCGACATGGCCGGGCCTGATGCCGTCATGACGCGTTCGAAGAAGGACAGGTTCTCCGGCTGGAAGCCAGCCTTGCGGGCATCGTCCCACGACAGGGCGATGGTGCTCGCTCCGGTGTCGACCATGAACTGGACCGTCGCCCCGTTCACGTTCGTCTCGAGGTAGAAATGCCCGTCGCCGGCACGCCGGACTTCGATCTCGCCGGCGGCGGTCTGGATAGGTTCGCCGGCGAAGACCTCCGCGCGGACGCGCGCCCATAGGGCCTTGGCCTCCTCGCGGTAGCTGTATGCGAGGATGACGATCAGAAAGATGCCGGCCCAGGCCAGAAGGCTGAACATCGTTTCGGAGAAGCGCTGTCGCAGGCCGACGAGGATGCTGGAGGCGGCCAAGGCGCCAATCGTCGCGGCCCAGACCAGGCGCGGCGCGCGGCCATCGGCATAGTCGGCGCTCATCTCCCAGCCCGCGAGCCAGGCAACGAGAGCCGCCGTCGCGATGAGCGCCAGCAGGACGGCGATGACGACGGCAGCCGTCCTCATCGTACGATTGCTCCGGAAGCGGCGGCCTGACGGCGTGGCAGATCGGCCATGATCTTTGCGCGCATGTCGTCGGTCATCGAGCCCCACGCGGCGATCTCGCGGAGCGATCGCTTGCACCCAAGGCAAAGCCCGCTCGGCGGATCGATCACGCAGACTTTCACGCAGGGCGATTCCATCGGCTTAGCCATTCACATACTGGGCGAGCATTTTCACGTCGTGGACATAGCTGGACAGCGCATTGTCGTTCGCCCGCGTTTCGACCGCCACGAGAAAGCGTTCCATGAGCGCCTTCGGCAGGTGGGTGGTATGGATGGCCGGCCAGGCGATCCGCACGCCGGCCGCGGTCTCGCGGGCGAGTTCTTCCACACCCCGGCTCTTGTCTTCCAGGTGCCGAACGACAGCTTCAACGATCGGCTGCGCTGCGGCGAAGTATTCCGGCGGCGTGGCCGGCGACAGGGCGGTCGCATGGAAGGCAACGCGGACCTTCTCGTCCCAGCTTCCCGAAGCGAGGACCCGCATGAAGGCCTCGTTCCAGTCGGGCATGGCCTTGGCACGCTCGAAGACGAGACCGCGGGCCTTCCATTTGTCATCCGGGATTGCGTCGTAGAATTCGAGCGCCTGGAGAAGAGAGGCATCGGGCGCGAGTTGGCCGGCATAGTCCCGCGCGGCCTTGTCTTCGGCCTTTTCCCGCGCATCGGCCCAGGCCTCCATCTCGGCGTCGTGGCGGCGAATGGCGAGGAGCAGCGGCAGCGGGCCCAGCGCCGCAAGCACGACAAGCCCGCGTGTCACCCAAAGCTGCGCCGGGTCGGCGCCATAGATCTCGGCGAAGAGCCAGATCGCGAGCACGACCGGCGCGACGATGACCGCCAGGAAGGCGTAGCTGCCGCGTCCATAGGTGCGCGGCGCCTCTCCGAGGAGGCTGGCCGCCGCGAAGGAACTGCCGCCCATGCCTGCGAGGAGAAGGAGGGCTATGCCCCCGGCCGGCAGAGCGGGCAGGCCGCTCCAGCCGAAGGCGCCGCGGTTGGCCAACACGATGATTGCGGCGGCGAAGCACCCGATGCGCAGCACCATGAAGATGAACGGAAAGAACAGCGCCATGCCCTTGCCGGCGGCGTCCATTCCGGAACTCCAGCCACCGAAGGGCAGGCAGACCGCGAGCAGCGCAGTGAGCAGGAGGGCGGCAATCAGAAGGCCCGTGATCATGCGCGCGACGTGGGGTTTTCGACTTTCGCCTTCAACCAGGCGACTGCCGCCGTATGTTCCGGCTCCTCGCCGTTTAGGCCAAGCAGGTTCGGGCGGTGTTTCGTGTCCAGGCCGTACCATTCGCCGGCGTGGCCGGACAGGTAGAGAAGGAAGGCGCCACAGGCGTAGCGGACGTCGTTATGGCCCGTCGTTGCCAGGCGGAAGAGGGCTTCCCGCACCTTTGGCGTCCGATGCTCGTCGGCGATGGTGAACAGCCGGTCGAAGGCGCCCTGCATGAGGCGCGCCTGGGCCAGCTTTCGGATGAAGCGTTCTTCGATCTCGTCCGACCAGCCCTCCGCGGCATCGATCGACAAAGCCTCGACACCGGCGCCGTCGGTCTGGGCATAGCCGGCATCCCGGATGCGGTCGCGTGCCTTGGGTGTGTCGAGGTGCTTCAGGGCCTCGACATCGCGCCAATCGAGATTGCCCTTGGCCGCCAGCTCGTCCTCGACCAGCAGGCGCTCCTCGTCCGTCATTTCGTCGATGGCGGCGACGTCGTATGGCGTTCCTTCCTTCCAGGCGTCGTAGTCCAGCTGCGTGCTGGCCTGGAAGCGGCGATAGGCTTGGCTGCGGTCAGTCATTCCCTGAGCCTGTGAGCGGTCCCGGCCGCGAATCCGTCAATGTTGCCCTGCCCGGAAGCGGCATGATAGCGCCCCTGTGATGACACGCGATCCCGACCGCCTGTTCGCCGATCTGCTGCACCACCGCCTGGGCGGGCTTGTGCCCGGGGATGCCATCGCGCCGGCGATCCAGCCGGCCAGCGTCTTCCTGACACCCAGCGCCGGGTCGAATGCGCCGTATGAATATGGCCGCTTCCACAATCCAACCTGGACCGAAGCTGAAACCGCCCTCGGCCTGCTGGAGCAGGCAAATGTGATTGCGTTCCCGTCCGGCATGGCGGCCGTCGCTGCAACCCTCATCACACAGACCAAAACCGGTGACCGCGTGCTGATGCCAAGCGATGGCTATTACGCGTCGCGCTTGATCGCGGAGAAATTCGTCGGGCGTTTCGGTGTCACCATCGTGCAGCGGCCGACCGCGCGCTTCATGGAGGGCGGCTTCGATGGCTTCGGACTGGTGATTGCGGAAACACCGTCCAATCCGGGGCTCGATGTCTGCGACATCAAGGGCATCGCGCAGGCGGCGAAGGCAGCCGGGGCCGTGTTTGCCGTCGACAACACGACCATGACGCCGCTGGGCCAGCGCCCGCTGGATCTGGGAGCCGATCTGGTGATCGCCTCCGACACCAAGGCGACCAATGGCCACTCCGACGTGCTCTTCGGCCACATCGCGACACGCTCACCCGCCATAGCGGCAGATATCGGCGAGTACCGGAAATACACCGGACCGATCCCCAGCCCGTTCGACGCCTGGCTCGTACATCGCGGGCTCGAGACGCTGGAGGTGCGGTTCGCACGCATGACGGCCAACGCGGCTGCGCTGGCGGACCGGCTTTCGGCGCACGCGAAGGTGACGAGCGTGCGCTATCCCGGTCTCGCCGGCGACGCGGCGAACGCGATTGCCAAGCGTCAGATGAGTTCGTTCGGCTTCATGCTCGGCGTCGACCTCGGCTCTGCCGAGGCGGCCAACCGGTTCATCGACGAATGCCGGTTCGTTCAGGCGACCACCAGCTTCGGTGGCGTGCGGACATCGGGCGAACGGCGCGCGAAATGGGGCGACGCTGTGCCTGTGGGCTATGTTCGGCTCTCGGTCGGATGCGAGCCTCTCGAGCCTCTCTGGGCCGCCATGGAGGACACGTTGGCTACGCTCGGCTGACGTTACGGCGCCTTGCGTGCCCGTCAACCTTGGCTATTCTCTGAGCGAACATTGACAATTTGTCGGTAAAGCCCGGCCAAGCCGCCTGAGGAGACCATGGACCTCAATTACACACCGGAAGACGAAGCCTTCCGCGCTGAAGTGCGTGACTTCATCGAGCACAATCAGCCGCAGCATCTGAAGGGCGTCCGCCGCGGCGAATACACCGCCAAGGAGGATTTCCTCGCCTGGCACAAGGTCCTCTACAAGAAGGGCTGGCTCGTGCCGTCCTGGCCGGCGCCCTACAACACGACCACCTGGTCGCCGACCCAGAAATATATTTGGAACGAGGAGAACGCCCGGGCCGAAACGCCGGCGATCCTGCCGTTCGGCGTCTCGATGGTGGGGCCGGTGATCTACACCTTCGGCACGCCGGAGCAGAAGGAACGCTTCATTCCCGGCATCCTGTCCGGTGAGGTGTGGTGGTGCCAGGGCTATTCCGAGCCGGGCGCCGGCTCGGACCTCGCCTCGCTGAAGACCCGCGCGGTGCGCGAGGGCGACCACTACATCATCAACGGCCAGAAGACCTGGACCACGCTCGCGCAATACGCCGACTGGATCTTCGTGCTCGCCCGCACCGACATGAATGCGAAGGCGCAGGAAGGCATCTCGTTCTTCCTTGTGGACATGAAGACACCAGGCGTCACCGTGAAGCCGATCATCATGATGGACGGCGGCCATGAGGTGAACGAGGTCTGGTTCGACAATGTGAAGGTGCCGGTCGAGAACCGCATCCACGAGGAGAACAAGGGCTGGACCTGCGCCAAGTTCCTGCTGAGCCATGAACGCGCGGGCATCGCTGGCGTGGCGCGCTCGAAGAACGCGATCGGCCGGCTGAAGCAGATGCTGTCGATGGAGATCGTTGACGGCGGCAAGCTGATCGACGATGCCGATTTCGAGCGCAAGGTCGCCGAACTCGAGATCGACCTGACGGCGCTGGAATACACCGAACTGCGGACGCTTGCTTCGGAGCAGTCCGGCAAGGGGCCGGGGCTCGAGAGCTCGATCCTCAAGATCAAGGGCACCGAGATCCAGCAGCGCATCACCGAACTGACGCTGGAGGCGGTCGGCTATTACGCCATGCCGTTCGCCGATCCGCTGGCGCACAACGAGTTCGCACCGGGGCCGGATTATGCCGAGGGTGTCGCGCAGAACTACGCCAACATGCGCAAGACCTCGATCTATGGCGGGTCCAACGAGATCCAGCGCAACATCATTGCGAAGATGGTGCTGGGGCTCTAACAAAGCCGCCATTCCGCCATACGACGGCGCCTGCCGCAGGGCGGGCGTGGGGACAACGACGCTCTAGGGAACGCCCATGGATTTCTCGTTCACAGAAGAACAGACGCTGCTGCGCAACTCGGTGCAGAAGCTCATCCAGAACAGCTACGACTTCGAGACCCGCCGCAAGGTGTCGAAGAGCGACGCCGGCTGGCGCAAGGAAATCTACCAGCAGATCGCCAATGACGGCCTGCTCGGTGCAGCGATCCCCGAGGAATTCGGCGGCCTGGGCGGCGGTCCGGTCGACACGATGATCGTCATGGAAGAGTTCGGCCGCGGCCTGGTGGTCGAACCCTATGTGCAGAACGCGGTGATCGCGGCCGGCTTCCTGAAGGCCGGCGGCTCGAACGCGCAGAAGTCAGAATTGCTCCCGGCGATCGCCGGCGGCGAGAACATTTATGCCTTCGCCTATGCCGAACCGCAGGGGCGCTACAACCTCGCCGACCTGACGACCAAGGCGACGAAGTCGGGCGGCGGCTACACGCTGAACGGCTACAAGGCGGTGGTGCTGGGCGCGCCCTGGGCCGACAAGCTTATCGTCACAGCGCGTACCGGAGGCGACCAGCGCGACGCGAAGGGCATATCTGTGTTCATCGTGGACAAGGGCGCGAAGGGCGTGTCGACGCGCGACTACCCGACGGTTGACGGCTTGCGCGCGTCCGAGGTGACGCTTGAGAATGTGAGCGTCGGAGCCGATGCGCTGATCGGCGGCGAAGGCGAAGGTCTTGGCTTGATCGAGCGCGTGAGCGACGAGGCGATCGCGGCACTAGCGGCCGAGGCGATCGGCGGGATGAAGGTGCTGAACGACACGACGGTCGAATACTGCAAGACGCGCAAGCAATTCGGCACGCCGATCGGCAAGTTCCAGGTGCTGCAGCACCGCATGGTCGACATGTTCATGAACTACGAGCAGTCGGTCTCGATCACCTACATGGTGACCTTGAAGCTGGACGAGGACGAAGCCGAGCGGAAGAAGGCGGCGTCGGCGGCCAAGGTGCAGATCGGCAAGGCCGGCCGCTTCATCGGCCAGCAGGCCGTGCAGCTGCATGGCGGCATGGGCATGACGGACGAGTTGAATGTCGGCCACTACTTCAAGCGCCTGACGATGATCGACACGCAGTTCGGCAATGTCGACCACCACCTGAAGCGCTACGCGGCTCTTAGCTAGGCAGCGACCAACGCCGGCGGCGGACCGTTCCGAAGGACGGCGTTGGCCGTCGTGACGCGCTCGGCGGGAATGCGGACGGTAAAGGTTGCCCCGCGATTGACGTCGCTGACCAGGTCGATCGTCCCGCCATGGGCTTCGACCAGTGCCCTGACGATCGCGAGCCCCAGGCCAGTGCTCTTGTCCTTAACGACGATGTCGTGCTGCGCTTGGCCGAAGGATTCGAAGACCTTGGCGTGATCCGCGGGTGCGATGCCGCATCCGGTATCGCGGACTTCCAGCCAGGCACTTCCATCGGCGCAGCGTCGTGCCCTGACGTGGACCCGCCCGCCCTGTGGCGTGAACTTCAGCGCGTTGGATACGAGGTTCAGGACGATCTGCTTGGCGGCGCGGCCGTCCCAACAAATCGCGAGACCGGCCTCGACATCCTGATAGAGAGCGACGCGCCGCTTGCGCGCCTGGACATGCATCAGGATCAGGGCCTCTTCGACCGCTGTGTCCAGATGAAACACGTCATGGGCCAGTTCCATACGCCCTGCCTCGATCTTGGCGAGGTCGAGTATGTCGTTCACAAGCGCGAGCAGATGGCGGCCGCTCGCGTGGATGTCACCCGCGTAGCTCTTGTAGAGCCGATTGCCCATGCCACCCAGAATCTCGTCCTTCATGACTTCGGAGAAGCCGAGAATGGCGTTCAGCGGCGTGCGCAGTTCGTGACTCATGTTAGCGAGGAACACGCTCTTGGCCTGGTTCGCCGTCCGCAGCCGTCCGATCAACGTGTCGCGCTCGTAGCCTAAAAGCAGCGTCGCCCGCATGCGCGTGTAGGCGCTGTAGCCGGAACCCGCGACGACCGCGCAGTAGATCGGCGTCAGCGCGGCGATGGCGTTGAAGGTCACGCCGCCCTCGATCAGGCAAAGCACGAAGGCGACGCTGAAATAGATCGCGATATTGGCCGATACCAGGATGTGCGACGTGCCCGTCAGCGACACCGAAAAGGTCGTCGAGGCCATCAGAACCATCAGCAGGATCAGGTTCATCTCGGGCGAGCCGTGGCGCCAGAAGATGGCGGTGTAGCTCACGGTAATCAGGCTCTGGACCAGGCAAGCTGCGATCATCCAGCGCTCGCGCCGCATCCGCTCACGCGCGTGTGGTGGTGTTTGCAGGATGTGCCAGCAGGTAAAGCCCATCCAGAGCACGCAGGCGAGGCTCAGAACGGTCCAGGCGACTGCGCTAAACGGATCGACAAAGATGCCGCCGACAACTCCGAGCGCAATACCGGAGAACGGCATCAGACGTATCTCGCGCATGGTCGCGCGAGCCGTCTCGGTGATCTGGTCGCGGCGGAGCCGGCCAGCGTAGTCGGGTGGCAGCAGGCTCATGCGGCTGCCCGGGCCGGCTCAAGCGGAATGACCCGCTCCGGGGGCACGACGATGGTGAAGGCTGCGCCCTTGCCGACGTCGCTTTCGAGGTCAAGGCGGCCGCCGTGCAGCTCAACGAGCCCCTTGATGATTGCCAGGCCGAGCCCGGTGCTCTTGTCCTGGATCGTAACGTCGTGGCGGCCCTGGCCGAATGTCTCGAAGATTTTTTGATGATACTTCGGGTCGATGCCGCAGCCGGTATCGCGCACGGTCACAGCCGCTCCGCCGTTGGCAAGCTGGCTTGCAGCGACGGTGATGCACCCGCCGCGCGGAGTGAACTTCAGCGCGTTGGACATGAGGTTGAAGGCGATCTGCTTGGCAGCGCGCAGATCCCAGCGGACGACAATGCTGTCGTCGACATCCGCCACCAGGCTCACGCCCGATCGTTCGGCTTGCACCCGGAAGAAATGGAACGAGGCGTCGACGATGCTCTTCACGCTGAAGATATCGTCGTCGAGTTCCACGCGCCCGGATTCGATCTTGGCAAGGTCGAGGATGTCGTTGACGAGGCCGAGCAGGTGCTGGCCGCTGACATGGATGTCGGACGCGTAGGATCGGTATGTGGGGCTGCCGATCGGCCCCATCATCTCGTCCTTCATGACCTCCGAGAATCCGAGAATGGCATTCAGCGGCGTTCTGAGTTCGTGGCTCATGTTGGCCAGGAACTCGCTCTTCGCCTTGTCTGACGCGCGCAGGCGGGCAATCAGCGCTTCGTTCTGATCGTTGAGCTTCAGAGCGTTCTCGGCCAGCAGATAGGCGCCGTTGGCGTTGTCGTACATCAGGAACGCGAAGAGCATGGCGAGCGCCGCCGCCGGCACGCCGGACCAGCCGCTGAAGATGAGCGGCGTCAGCACGGCGGCGAGGCAGACCGGGATCATGTCCGAGATGAAGATCGGACGAGACGGCCCGGTGATCGATGCGACGCTGGCAATCGTGCCGGAGCACACCAGCATCACGAGCGCCTGACCCATCGGCTCGTCGACGGGCCAGCCGAGCGGCGCGACGAGCGAAAAGAGTGTCATCTGTGCAAGGTTGATCGCGAAGAAGCGCGCGGTCAGGGCCTTGAGGTCGCTCGCCAGCACTTCGCCGCTGAGATAGGGCTTGAGTTGACGCCGCATCCATTGGCTGAGGCCGATCAGGGCGACCCACCAGATCGCCAGCGGCAGCCAAGGCGACCACAGCGCGAGCCCACCGGCAATGGCGATGCCCATCAGCGGAAGCTTGGCGAGGGAGGCGTCGGTCGTGCGCGCGGCGAGTTTCAGTTGCTCGAGCCGGATGTCGCGCGTGTGGGAATCGTCGGGATCGACGAGATCCTTGACCTCGCGGCGCAGCCGGTCCGCAAAATCGTGCAGCCGTGCGAGAGCTGGTTTGCTTGTTGTCCCCACGCTCGAAGCCTACGCGAGGCCGCTCAAGGATCCGTTGCGTCAACCACGAAAATTGCGTGTTCGTTGTAACCTTCCGTATATCTTCATGAACCGGAGGAGCCCTGATGTCTGCGCTTTTGTTCGAGAAAGACGGCTCGATCGTCACGCTTACGATTAACAGGCCAGAGATGCGCAACCCCTTGGGCGAGGAAGGGGACGGTGCCTTGTACGCCGAAGCGGCGGGCCGGATTAATGATGACCGCGATGTCCGCTGCGTGATTCTGACCGGCGCCGGCAAGGCGTTCTCGGCGGGCGGAAACGTCAAGGCGATGCGCGAGAAGGGCGGCGCGTTCGCCGGCCCGGGGGTCGCGATCCGGGAACGCTACCGCACCGGGATCCACCGGATCGTGAAGAGCCTGTGGGGCATCGAGGTGCCGATGATTGCGGCCGTGAATGGCCCGGCGATCGGGCTCGGCAATGACGTCGCCTGTCTGGCCGACACGCGCATCTCGGCCGACACGGCGATCTTCGGCGCGACCTTCCTCAAGATCGGTCTGGTTCCGGGTGATGGTGGCGCCTGGCTGCTGCCTAAGGTCATCGGCATGGCGCGCGCGGCAGAGCTGTTCTTCTCCGGCGAGACGATCGACGCGCAGACGGCCCTCTCCTGGGGCCTGGTCAGCCGGGTTGTCCCGGCGGCGGCGCTGATGGACGAGGCGCGGGACCTCGCCGGCAAGATTGCCCGGCAGCCGCCCGATGTCCTGCGCATGACAAAGCGCCTCATGCGTGAGGGCATGACGGCCAGCTTCGACAACATCATGGAGCAGTCCGCCAGCATGCAGGCCTTGGCGCATCACACGGAAGACCATGCGGAAGCGGTCGGCGCGTTCCTCGACAAGCGCTCGCCGGTCTACAGGGGCCGTTAGGCGGCGCGGCGGCTCTCCGCCTCGACGATGCGGTCGGCGGGCAGCGTGAGGTAGACAGTCGTCCCGACGCCGAGTTCGCTCTCCAGCCAGGCCTCGCCGCCATGCGCGCGCATGAGCTTGCGGACAATGGCGAGGCCAAGGCCCGTACCGCGTTCCTTGACCGCAAGGTCGTGCCGCGCCTGGGTGAAGGCTTCGAAGAGCTGGTCCTGCTCCTCGGCGGGGATGCCATAGCCGGTGTCGCGCACAACGAGGGCGGCCGAGCCGTCGGGCATGAGGCGGGAGGTGATCTCCACCTGGCCGCCCGCCGGCGTGAATTTGATCGCATTGCCGATGACGTTGAGCGCCACCTGGCGCATGGCGGTGAGATCGGCGTGGACGCGAATGCCGTGGCCGATCCGGCTGACGACGCTTACGCCGCCTTCCTGGGCGCGCACCGCTAGCAGCCGAACGGCCTCATCGACCAACTGGCGCAGATTATACTCGATCTCGCGCAGCTCCAGCTTGCCCGCCTCGATTTTGGACAGATCTAGGATGTCCTGGATCAGCGCCAGGAGATGTCCGCCGCTCGAATGGATGTCATTGGCATAGCCCTTGTACGCTTGGCCCCCCAGCGGTCCGATGAGTTCGTGGCGCATGATATCCGAGAAGCCGATGATCGCGTTCAGCGGCGTGCGCAGTTCATGGCTCATGCTGGCGAGGAACGTTGCCTTGGCCTGGTTCGCTTCGCGGAGCTGGCCGACTAGGGCGCGCTCGCCGATGCGCAGCGACAGCATCTCCCGCGCGTTCGCGTGAATCTGGATGCCGACGCCGAGCAGCAGCGCCGCCAGGGCGAAGCAGATCGCGCCCATGATCATGTAGGTCGGACCGCCCTCGATGAAGCACATCGTGGCGCTGGCGATCACGAGGATCGCGTTGACCGCGCAGGACGGTCCGAAGGGCGCGCTGTAGGCGGTGCCGACGGCTGCCGAGATGAACAGGACCAGCAGCAGAAGCATGTGGTTGGTCGCTTCTCCCGCGACCCAGAAGACCGGCGCGGTCGCGGCGATCGTTCCGATGATGATCACGTTGCTGGCGAGGTGAATGAACGCCAGCTGTCGGAGGCGAGTGAGGTCCTGCTGGTTTCGCAGGATGTGGGCGTTGGTGCGGTAGGCGATGGCGGACGCGGCGAGCACGGCCATCATCCATGCGCTCACCAGCGCCAGGCTGTGCCACTGCAGCATGATGATGGCGATGCCGAGAAAGGCGAAGCCCGAGGCGAGCGAGCCGCTTTGCTCGGCCTTGATCGCCATGACCATCTGGTCGCGCTGCAGTTCGCGCGCGGCCAGATCAGATGGCGCAAGCCACTCCACGATGCGACGCACTTTGCCCCCGTCGTCCGGATCGGACGGCCCATGCAGGGTGCGCGCTGCTCGCTGAACATTCCGTGCGGACGGAACAGACAAGCCGAGGGTACGGATTAACCATCGCGAAACCCTGCGTGCGCCGGGCTCGCCTTGCGCCGGCAGCGCCGCCGCCTGTAGGTTTGCCGGGCAGTTTCAGGGAGGAAAATCATGACGATCGGTCTTCTGGCGACGATCAAGACGCAGCCCGGCAAGGGTGCAGAGTTCGAGGCGGCCTTCGGCGACCTGCAAAAGGCGGTGCGCGCGAACGAGAAGGGCTGCCTGCAATACGACCTGTTCCGCGGCGCCGAGCCGGACACTTACTATGTCTACGAGCAGTATGCCGACGACGCGGCCGTGGCTGCGCATCGAGGCGCGGAGCATGCCAAGGCGCCGGGTGCCAAAGTCGGCCCGCTCCTCGCTGGCCGCCCTGACGTCAAGGTACTGACCAAAGTCTCGTAAGGGCTCGCCATGGACCTCGCCTTCACCAAGGAAGATCTCGCCTTCCGGGACGAGGTCCGCGCTTTCATTGCCGATGCCTTCGACGAGGATATGCGCCATCAGATGGCGAACTCGAAGAACGGCTACATGAGCAAGGACGCTCATGTCCGCTGGCAGAAGCGGCTCTACGACAAGGGCTGGGCTGCCGCCAACTGGCCGAAGGAGCATGGCGGCACCGGCTGGACCGCCGCGCAGAAGTATCTCTACGAGCTGGAGATCACGACGGCAGGCGCGCCCAGCGTCATGGCGTTCGGCATGAAGATGGTGTCGCCCGTCATCATGAAGTTCGGCAGCGAGGCGCAGAAGAAAGAGCACCTGCCCAAGATTCTGCGTTCGGACGTGTGGTGGTGCCAGGGTTATTCGGAGCCGGGTTCGGGCTCCGACCTCGCCTCGCTCCAGATGAAGTGCGAGGACAAGGGTGACCACTACCTCCTCAACGGCTCGAAGATCTGGACGACGCTCGCGCAATACGCCGACTGGATGTTCAACCTCGTCCGCACCGACAACACCGGCAAGAACCAGGAAGGCATCAGCTTCATCTTGGTCGACATGAAGACGCCCGGCATCGAGGTGCGCGCGCTGCCGACGCTCGACGGCCCGCCGGATGGGCGCCAGGAGATCAACCAGGTCTTCTACAACGACGTGAAGGTGCCGAAGGAAAACCTGATCGGGAAGCCGGGCGAGGGCTGGACCTACGCGAAATATCTGCTCCAGTTCGAGCGCGGCAATCCCTATGCGCCGGGCCTCCGCCGTTCGCTGCGCAAGGCCAAGAAGATCGCTGCGCAGGAATTGGCAGGGACCGGCGAGCGGCTGATCGACGATCCCGATTTCGCGCGGAAGATATCGGAGATCGACATCCAGATCAGCGCGATGGAGTTCGTCGAACTGCGCACCTTCTCGGCGCTCTCCAGCGGCCAGCCCGTAGGGCCGGAATCCTCGATGCTGAAGTGCCGCGGCACCGAACTGCAGCAGGACGTGGCGGCGCTGACGCTGGAAGCCGTCGGTAACTACGTCCAACCCTTCGTGCAGGACACCCAGACCCGCGGCTCGAACGAACCGCGCCCCGGTCCGGACTATGCGGCCACGGTGGCGCCGTATTACTTCAGCGTCCGCAAGGCCTCGATCTACGCCGGCTCCAACGAAATCCAGCGCAACATCATGGCGAAGGCTGTGCTGGGGCTTTAGGGCAGGCCTTCGGCTAACGCCCCCAGCTCGCATAGCGGCTGCGGGTCAGCCCGCGCGGCGTGGCGGCAAAGCCTTTGAGGCCGGGTGCGATCAGGACCGGCTGCACCGTGAAGAACAGCGGGATCGTCGCCATGTCGTCCAGCAGGATGCGTTCGGCGTCGGCGAAGCGCTTGTAACGTGCGGGTATATCCATCGTCTGCTCGGCGTCGCGCCGGACGGCGTCGAAGGCCTCGCTGGCATAGCGGCTGTCGTTGATGCCGCCGCCGGCCTGGAAGAGCCACATGAACTCCTCGGGATCCTCGGTGCCGAACCAGCCGGAGATGGCGACGTCATAGTCGCCCGCAGTCAGGGCCGCGAAATGCGTACGGCCTTCGGCCGATTTCAGCGTTGCGTTGACGCCGACCGTCTTCCACATGGCAATGAGTGCCGTCGCCACCGGCTTCGCCCACGCGTCGCTCATCGAGCGCAGTTCGAAGGTGAGCGGGTTCGACGGGCCGTATCCGGCTTCCTCGAGCAGGCGCCGCGCCTCGGCAAGACGCTCGGCCTGCGGCGTTGATTTGAAGTCGAGGTCGACACCCGGATAGCCATCGAGCGCCCGGGGGATGATGCCATAAGCCGGCTGGCAGCCGCCGTGCATGATCTGATTGCAGATGATCTCGCGGTCCATCGCCAGCGCGAGAGCCCGGCGCAGGCGCTTGTCCTGCAGCAGCGGCCTTTTGTGGTTCACCGCGAGATAGCGGAACTGGAGCACCGGCGTCATCTGGAGCGCCTCGGGCACGGTCTTCTGCGCCCAGTCGATCTTGGCCGGCGGAAGCTGCGGCACGAAATCGATCTCTCCGGCACGGAAGCGCTTCAACGCCATCTCGTTGTCGTCGGAGGGATAGAAGTTGACCGTCTCGATCGCGACGGTGTCGGCCGCGCGGAAATACGGGTTCTTGCGGATCGTCACGTGATCCGACGGCTCCCACGACACCAGCGTGTAGGCGCCGTTGGTGACGATATGCTCCGGCTTCACCCACGCATCGCCATACTGCGCGTAGACGTGATGGGGCACCGGAATGAACACGGTCTGCCACATCAGGATGGGGACCAGCGGCGAGCGGATCGCCAGGGTGATGACCACCGTGCGCGGATCGGGCGCGGTAACGCCGAGTTCCTCGATCGGCTTGCGGCCCTCGAGAATGTCGCGGCCGTTGGCGATCTTGAAGATGCCGTCGGGAATCTTGGCGCCGGTCTTCGGGTCGGCGAGGCGGCGCGCGCCGAGCACGAAGTCCTCGGCCGTCAGCGGCGCTCCGTCGGACCATTTGAGGCCCTCGCGCAGCTTGAAGGTCCAGACCAGGCCATCGTCCGATACCGTCCAACTCTCCGCCTGGCCGGCCACCGCATGATTGTCCGGCCCTTGTGTCGTCAGGCCCTCGAACAGGTCTCGAAGTATGTTGTTCTCCGAGATCAGTTCGTATTTTTGCGGATCGAGCGTGTCGGGCTCATTGCCGTTGGCGCGGTTGAAAACGCCGTCGCCTGGCCCGGCATGAGCGGCGCCCGTCAACAGGCAGGCGAAAAGGATACCCCGAATGCGCTGGTTCATGGCCCGAAGGTAGCGTAGCGGCTCCGGGTCAGGCCAGTGGAGGTCGCTTGCAGGCCTTTGACCCGGCTGGCCATCAGGGTTCCCTGCATGGTCCAGAACAGCGGGATGCCTGCGACCTTCTCCGTCAGGATCGCCTCGGCATCGGCGAAACGGCGATAGCGCTGGGTCAGGTCCACAAGCCCTTCGGCTTCGCGCGACAACCGGTCGAACTCGGGGTCGCTGAAGCCGCTGCCGTTCATGATGCTGCCCGACTGGAACAGCCACATGAACTGCTCGGGGTCTGTCCCGGCAAAGAGCGCCGCCATGGCGACGTCGAAATCGCCCTGACGCACGGCGGCGTAGTGGCCGGTCGCTTCCTCGATACGGACATTGACCGTCACGCCGGCAACCTTCCACATCGCCGCGATGGCGACGGCGACCGGCTTCACCCATCCGTCTGACGGCGCGCGCAGCTGTACCGTCAGCGCGTTGCCTTTGCCGTAGCCGGCCTCTGCGAGAAGGCGCTGGGCCTCGGCAAGCCGTTGCGCCTGCGACAGCCCCTTGAAGTCGAAGTCGGCGCCGCGATAGCCGTCTTCCTCGCGCGGCACGAAGCCGTAGGCCGGGATTGCCGCGCTGTACATCAGCTGGCCCGTGATGCGGTCGCGATCGACGGCCAGCGCAAGGGCGCGGCGGACACGCGGGTCCTGCAAAGCTGGCCGGGAATGGTTGATCTCCAGATAGCGGATCTGCGTCACCGGCGTCAGCGTCAGCAGGTCGTTGGCCTCGGTCCTCGCCCAGCCGAGTTTGGCCACCGGCAGGCCGGGCAGCACGTCGATCTCGCCGGCGCGAAACCGGCGCAGCGCCATCTCGTCGTCATCCGAGGGAAGATAGACGATCTCGGGAATCGCGACCGAAGCGGCCGCGCGGAAATTCGGATTGCGCGTCAGTCGAATCTGCACCGACGGATCCCACTCGGCCAGCACGTAGGCCCCGTTGCTGACCATGTTGCCGGGCTTCACCCAGTCGTCTCCATGGACGGCATAGGCATGGCGCGGCAGCGGCGACAGGAGTGGCTGCGCAAAGAGATACGGCACCAGCGGCGACGGCGACGACAGGCGCACGATGACTGTGCCGGCATCCGGCGCGCTGACGCCGATCGAGTCCGGCGGCGCCTTACCGGCAATCACGTCGGCCGCGTTGGCGATCTTGCCGGCAAGGGGTGCGAACGGCGCCCCCGTCTTTGGGTCCAGTGCCCGGCGGGCGCCGGCGACGAAATCGTCCGCCGTCAACGGCGTGCCGTCGGACCATTTAAGGTCGGGATGCAGCTTGAACGTCCAGGTCAGGCCATCGTCCGAGACCGTCCAGCTTTCCGCCGCACCCGGGCCGAACTCGTTGTTCTCGTCTTGTGTCGTAAGGCCCTCGAACAGATCGCGCAGGATCGTGTCTTCCGCGATCAGCTGGTATTTGTGCGGGTCGAGTGTGCCCGGCTCGTTGCCGTTGGCCCGGACAAGCGCAGGCCCGGCCGCTTGGGCGGGCTGCGCAAGCGTGAAGATGAGCAGGCAGGCAAGCCAGACGATACGCACGCGATAGAGCGCTCACTTCACGAGAACGGCATAGCGGCTGCGCGTCGAGTTGTCCGGCAGGAGCTTGAGGCCTTGTACACGATCGGACGTCAACGTCCCCTGAACGGTCCAGAACACCGGGATGGTGCCCGCATCGTCCAGCAACGCCTTCTCCGCTGCGGAGTAGATGCGGTAGCGCTCGGTCATATCCATCGTGCGCTCACCGAGATGTGACAATCGATCGACCTCGGCGTTCGAATATTGGTCGTCGTTGACGCCCCCGCCGGTCTGGAAGAGCCAGAAGAACTGCTCGGGATCGGCGTTGGCAAACCAGCCGGCGAGAGCGATGTCATAGTCGCCTGCCTTGGTGGCGGCATAGTGTACCCGCGCCTCCTCGGCGCGCACGGTCACCGTGACCCCGGCCGTCTGCCACATCGCCGCGATCGCGCTGCCGAGCGGGCGCGCCCAGGTCTCGCTGGCGATACGGAGATCTACGCTCAACGGGTGATCGTCGCCGTATCCCGCCTCGGCCAAAAGGCGGCGCGCCTCTGCGATGCGGTTGGCCTGCGGCAAGCCTGCAAAATCGAACAGCGCCCCTTCGTAGCCCGGTACGCAGCGCGGGACGAGGCCATAGGCGGGCGTCGCGCCGCCATGCATCAGCTTTGTCGCGATCGTCTCGCGATCGACCGCCATCGCGAGCGCTTTGCGGACCCTCGGATCGCGCAGCTTCTCCCGGCGCTGGTTGATGCTGAGATAGCGCACCTGCGCTATCGGCATCATCCGCAGCTGGGCGGGATGGGTCGCCGCTGCCCAGTCCAGCTTGGCCGGCGGTATGTGCGGCACGAAGTCGATCTCGCCTGCCCGAAACTGCTTCAGCGAGGCTTCCTGGTCGTCCGAATTGTAGAACTCGACCACCGGGATCGCGACCGAAGCCGGGTCGCGAAAGCGCGGGTTGCGCACGATGCGAACCATCTCATAGGGCAGCCACGCCGCCAGCATGTAAGGCCCGTTGCTGACCATGTTGCCGGGTGCGCTCCATGCCTTTCCATGGACGGCGAGCGCATGGCGCGGCACGGGCATCAGCGGCGTCTGAGAGAAGAGATAGGGGATCAGCGGAGAGGGCTCGGACAGGGAGACGACGACTGTGCGCTCGTCCGGTGCTGCGATGCCCAGCTGGTCGGGTGCCTTCTCGCCGGCGAGGATGGCGCGCGCGTTGCGGAGCTTCAGCCCCCAATCCGGAATGCCGGCAGCCGTAGCCGGATCGACCAGCCGCTGCGCGCCCGCGACGAAGTCGTTGCCCGTGACGGGCACGCCGTCCGACCAGACGAGCCCGTCCCGCAAACGGAACGTCCAGGTCAGGCCGTCGGGCGAGACGGTCCACGACTCCGCTTGCCCCGGCAGGATCTCGTTGTTCGGTCCCTCCGTCGTCAGGCCCTCGAACAGGTCTCGGATGATCGTGTCCTCCGAGACCAGGAGATATTTCTGCGGATCGAGTGTGCCGGGCTCGTTGCCGTTGGCGCGGCGCAACACATCGTCGGCGGACGCCGGAAAGGCGGCGGCCAGGAGCATCGCGGCGAACAACAGAGCTTTCACCATGCCCCCGGGGGCCGCCTTGCGCGGCACGAGGCGCTATGGTGCCTTGCCGCGCCGGAATGGCCAACTCTCGAGAGGCTTCGATGTTCAAGACCTTCGCCGTCCTGTGCGCGGTGGGCCTCTGCTTGCCGGCTCTGGCGCAGGATGATGCCGCGCCGCCGCCTGACGCGAAGGCCCTGATCGACGAGGCGGGCACGGCGTATGACGCGGGCGAATTCGGCCATGCCCGGCGCGCGCTCGAGAAGGCGGTCGAAGCCGTCGCCGGCAAGCATGCCGGGGCGATCCGTGCCACGCTGCCTGCCCCCTTCGAGGGCTGGACCATGGCCGACGGCGATGACCAGCCCGTCTCGCTGAGCGCGATCGGCGGCGGTCTCTCCCTCGACCGCACCTACATGAACAGCGACGGCACCGAGGTGCGCATCGATATCCTGGCCGACTCCGATCTCGTGGCGCAGATGGCCAAGATGTACGCCGACGACAACATGCTTCAGATGATGGGCATGAAGATCGAAACGCTCGGCGGCGAAAAGGCCTTCATCGACCCCAACAACGGGGACATCACCTTCCTGTTCGACCAGCGCACCAACATCAAGGTCTCGGGCAGCGCGTCGGCCGAGAACCGGAAGGCCTACGCCGAGAACATCAACTTCGCCGCCTTCCGAGCGATCAAGTAGCCGGCGCGTCGAGGAACTCGATCGTCGTAGCGACAAATTCAGGCGTCGTGATCGCGCTGAGGTGATTTCCGGGTATCCGCTGAGCCTTGCCGTTGGCAAAGGCCTCGGCCAGCCGCTCTGCGGAGCCGTTGTCCTCGTCCTGCTTGCCCGACACGACCAGCACGGGAACGTCGACCGTCGCCAGCGCTTTCGCGACCGTATCGACCTGCTGGAAGAGCACATTCAGCATGGCTTCTGGCTTCAGCGCGCGCTGGGCGATCGCGTCCTGAACATACCGCCCGGATGCGGTGTTGGCCGCATTCGGACCATTCCGGATCGCATCCTCGTAATAGGATTTACGCCCCGCGACCTGCATGACCCCTGTGTCGCCCATGCCGCCGAGCACGCAGCGTCCCGGCATTGCGCCGCGTACCAGCATGCGAATGGCCATGCGTGCGCCCATGGCGTAGCCGACCAGGTCATAGGCGCCGATATTGAGGTGCTTCAGCAACGCCTCCTGGTCCATCGCGAGCGCATCGGGCGGGTAGGCGATGGACTCGGTCGGCACGGCGCTGTTGCCGTGGCCGCGGAAGTCCGGAGCGATCACCAGCCGGCCGGTGGCCGCGATTGCCTGGGCGATGCCTGGCTGGAACCAGTCCAGATCCGCGTTGCCGAGGATCGTGTGCAGCAGCAATGTCGGGCGGCCTTCGCCGAACAGGCGATAGGCGATCTTCACTCCGTCAAAACTGTCGAAAATTTTCATTTTTCGAATCCTCGCGCTGAATAAGCGTCGATCCTGCGCGTTAAGTTTGATTCTGCGGGAGGCGAAATTGGGCGCTGTTACGATTACCAACGTGCCTGAAGGTGTTGTCAGCTTCCACCGGCGCGAGGCCGATGCCAAGTCTGCCTCGCTGGAACAACATCTGCGCAGCCGCCTGGTTGCAGATGCGCGAAAGGCGCATGACGCAATCTTTACGGTCATCGGTCAGTTCCACGCGGCAATGGACGCGCGCTACGGCGTGACCGGCTCGATTGCCGCGGTCCTTGCCGACCTCCGCGCCGTCAGGACGCGTGCCGTAGCGGTCACCCGGCTGCGGGGCCGCGCCTGATGCGCGGTGGCGATTACCTGATCCTCGACGCCAGCGCCGCGGCTGAGTGGGTGCTGAACGACCCCGGTGCAACCGCCGTGGGCGATGCCATCCGGCATGGCCTGCGCATCGGCATGTATATCGTCGGTCCCACGGCGCTTCAGGCCGAGGTCCAGGCGGTCATATCGAGGCGCGTCCAGAGCCGGGCGCTCGATGCCGAGGGCGGGCGCCTGTGCGCCTCGTTCTGGCAGAGCCTGGTCGAGCGCGTGCCGATCGATATCCACGAGCGCAACGATCACCACGCCGCGGCGCTCACCATGTCTATGGCGACCGGCCATTGCTATTTCGCCTGCCTGTACCTGGCGCTGGCCCGCAAGCTGGGCGGTGAGCTTCTGACATGCGACGCCGCACTCGCGCGCAAGGCGCGCGAGCAGGGCGTGGTCTACCGCATGCCGATCCTGGCCGAGGTCTAGGATCTATTTGCCCGACATCCGCTCGATGAACTTGCCGGTCTGCTCGCCGCCCATGAAATAGGCCTTGGCGCCCGACATGTCGGCGATCTTGCCCCAATTCCCAGCGACTTCCTCGGCACTGACCCCGTCCTTGCCGAGATAGACGCCGTTCGATTCGATGATCTCAGCCTTCGAGAAAACGCCGGCACCCGCCGTCAGGATCACGCCGGTCGGCGCATCCTCGCTGACGAGATAGATGACGCCCGGCGTCACAAGCGCCGGTGCGAACTGCTCGCTCGACCCGGCCGGGAACAGGTTCTCGGTCATCCGCGTCACCGCGACGGGCGAGATGGCGTTGGCCTTGATGTTGTCCTTCTGGCCCTCGAGCTTCAGCGTATTCATGAAGCCGACGAGGCCGAGCTTGGCGGCGCCGTAATTGGTCTGGCCGAAATTGCCGTACAGCCCCGTCGACGACGTCGTTACGACGATGCGGCCGTATTTCTGGGCCTTCATGATCTCCCACACGGCCTTCACCGGCTTGACCGTGCCCATGACGTGCACCGCCATGACGGCCTCGAAGTCCTTGATCTCCATCTTGGTGAAGGACTTGTCGCGCAGGATGCCGGCATTCGCGATCAGGATGTCGATGCGCCCATAGGCGTCCATCGTGCGCTTCACGAGGTTGGCAACACCCGCGTCGTCGGTGACCGATGCGCCGTCCGCGATGGCCTCGCCGCCGGCCGCCTTGATTTCCGCCACGACAGCCTCGGCCATCGGGGAGGGGCCGCCGGTCCCGTCGACGGCCGCGCCGAGGTCGTTGATCACGACCTTCGCGCCGCGGCGTGCCAGCTCCATGGCATGGGCGCGGCCAAGTCCGCCGCCGGCGCCAGTAACGATCGCGACCTTGCCGTCGAACCGGATGGCCATGTGGAATCTCCTCGAATGCTGCCGCCCAGCGGCTGTTCTGAACGGCGCCGCTTCTGACTCCGCACCTTGGCGAAATCAAGCGACGTAACGTAAGCGTAAGCGGCGCTTGATTGGGAGGAAAGCTGTGCGAGGCTGCGATACCTCCCGCAACGGACCCGAATGTCGCTCCTCAACCTGCAAAGCGCCCTCGGCATCTGTGCGCTGGTTGCTCTTGCCTGGCTGTTCAGCGAACGGAAGCGCGAGTTTCCCTGGCGCATCGTGGCGATCGGCTTGGCCACGCAGATCGTCCTGGCGGCGCTGTTTCTCCAGATACCGCTGATCCGCGACGCCCTCCTGTCGCTGAATGTCGTGGTCGAGGCGATTCAGGTCGCGACCAAGGCAGGGACCAGCTTCGTCTTCGGCTTTGTCGGCGGCGCGCCCGCGCCCTTCGCGATCACCGATGCCGGCGCGATGAGCAATTTCGCCTTTCAGATACTGCCCAGCCTCATGGTGATCGGCGCCCTGTCGGCGGTCGCCTGGCACTGGCGGATTCTTCCGGCCATCGTGGGGGCTGTTTCCTGGGCGCTTCGGCGGACCCTCGGAATCGGCGGCGCTGTCGGAGTTAGCTGTGGCGCCAATGTCTTCCTCGGGACGATCGAATCGCCTCTCCTGATCAAGCCCTATCTGGAGCGGCTGACTCGCAGCGAACTCTTCATCGTCTTTTCCTGCGGCATGGCGAATGCGGCGGGGACGATCCTCGTCTTCTATTCTATCATCCTGAAGCCGGTCGTCGGCGACGCGGCGCTGGGCCACATCATCATCGCCTCGCTGCTGTCCCTGCCGGCCTCGATCGTCATCGCGCTCGTGATGATCCCGGGCAAGGAAACCACGCCGGCCGATGCCGGCATCGGCCACTCCTACGACAGCACAATGGATGCGGTGACGCGCGGCACGACAGACGGGCTGGCGATGTTTCTTCAGATCATCGCCATGCTGATCGTCGCAGTCGCCCTTGTCGCGCTGGCAAACCTCCTCCTCTCAAATCTGGGCGACGTCTGGGGCGCACCGCTGACCTTTCAGCGCATGGCCGGCTGGCTCTTCGCACCGATCGCCTGGCTGATCGGCATTCCCTGGGACGAGGCGGCCGACGCCGGCCAGCTGCTGGGACTCAAACTCATCCTGAACGAGGTCGTCGCCTATCTTCAGCAGGCGGCACTCCCGGTCGATGCGCTGTCGCAGCGAACCGATCTGATCATGCTCTACGCGCTGTGCGGCTTCGCCAATTTCTCTTCGGTCGGAATCACCATCGCCGGTGTAAGCGTACTGGCTCCCGGCCGCCGGAAGGAGATTGTCGAGCTGGCCCAGCGTTCGCTGATTTCCGGAACGCTGGCGAGCCTGCTTGTGGGCGCAACGATCGGCTTGCTGCCGATGTGAGCCGGCTTAGTTGTTGACCATCTCGTCCGACTGCCACAGCGCGTACGTGATCGCCACGCGGGCGGCGTAGTTGAAGTCCTCTTCCACGACCGGGCTATCGTCGATCTTGGAGCCCGACACGACGATGCCCCTGGCTTCGCCGCTTATGCGCAGGCGATCGGTGATGTCGTAGACGAGCTGCAGCGCGATCGCGGTGCCGAGGTAGCCTTCCTCGGCATCATAGCAGTTCGTCGCCGTCAGGCAGCCCGAGTAGTAGAAGTCGTTGTATTTGTCGAAGCCGAACTTCGGCGCGATGGAAAGGCCGAGCCGGGCGTTGTCCGTCAGCGTGGTCAGGTAGGCCAGTTCCGGCTCCAGCACCCAGCCTTCGAAGTCTTCGCCCCACTCGTAGGCGACGCGTGCGGCGATGCTGGCCTCGATCCGGGATGTGCCGGTGGCGAGCAGCGCCACCGTGATCTTCGGCCCGACCTCGACCACCGTGTCGATGTCGCCGAAGTTGCGGCGATCCTCGCTGTCGATGTCTCCGCCGATATCGTACGAGAAGCCGAAGCCCCAGGTGCTCGTGTCATAGGCTGCCACGTCGTACAGGCCGTTCGGCAGGAAGCTGAAATCGTCGCCGCGATAGCTGAAATAGGCGATCGGGAAGCCGCCGAAGCTGTACTCGTCCGAACCGTAGAAGGCAGGAGAATAGGTCGCGGCCGCGCCGACGCCGATCTCCCAGCGTGGCTTCTGCTTGGCAGCGGCAGGCGTCACCATCACGGCGGCGGCACTCACAGCAATCAGCAGGGGGGCGATCTTCATCGGTGGTCCTTCAGATCGGGCCAGGCACGCAGACTGCCCGGTGCGATCGTCAATTGGATTGGTTCGCTCGTTTTGTCCAGAATCACATGCGGGAACGAGCCTACCCCGCACAGGACGTACGCGCGCCCAAAAGGTTCCGTGAGGTGAGTGCCGGGAGATACAACGGCGGCCCGATGCATCACGCAAGACACAGCTGTGTAACGATTGATGGTCTCCGCCTTGCGTTCCGCGGAATTCACCCGCAGACTGGAATTTATAACACCGACTAACAACGAAAAACGCAGTGTCCAGGGAGGACGCGGGATGCAGGCCAGTATGGCCGAAAGGCACGTTACCACGCGTGACCTGCACCTCTATTCCATCCCCAACCTGGCGCTCTCCGTCGTTCACCTGCCGACGGCCGTCTACGTCACGGGCTTCTATTCGCAGAACCTGGGTCTCAGTCTGGCGGCGATCGGCGCGATCGTTCTGTTGTCGCGCGTCACGGACGTGTTCACCGACCCTGTCGTCGGCATTCTCTCGGATCGATGGCGCACGCGATGGGGCCGGCGGAAGCCGTGGATCTTCGCCGGCATCCCCCTGATGATGGCCTCGGTCTGGCTGCTTTTTGTGCCGCCGGCCTTTGTCTTCGAGTCCGGCCAGACGGCCGGCCTCGCGTATCTCGCCGTCATTCTCATTCTCTACTACCTGTCCAACACGTTCATCGACCTGCCGTACAAGGCGTGGGGCGCCGACCTTTCACCCGACTATCGCGAACGCTCCATGGTCACCGGATACCGCGAGACGTGGGGCTTTGCCGGACTGATCCTTGTCCTGGCCATTCCCGTCGGCTTGGCGGCCAGCGGCTACACGCAGCTATCGCAATGGGTTCTCGGCATCGCGATCGCCGTCGTCATCCTGCTTCCGACGCTGTTCGTACCCGCCCTGGCGTGGGTGAAGGAGCCGGAGGGTGTCGACGCGCCGCGGGCCGGCCTGACGTGGAAGCAGGGACTGCGCATCATCTGGCGAAACGGGCCTTTCAAGCGGCTCAGCATTGTCTCGATCTTCCTGATCACGACGACGTCGATGACCGGTGCGCTGTCGCTGCTCTACATCAGCCACGGCATGGGGCAGGCGCAGCTCTTCCCGGTTTTCGTGATGGCCTACTACCTCTCCAGCACGATCGGGATTCCCGTTTGGCTGCGCATCGCGCGGCGCTTCGGCAAGCACAAGACCACCGTGTTCTCGATCCTGTGGCTTTCGCTCTGGAGCGCGCCCATTCCCTTCATCGGCGCCGACCAGTTCTGGCTGTTCTTCGCGCTGATGATGCTGAAGGGCTCGGCGGTCGGCGCGCTCTATTTCATACCGGCGTCGATGGCCGCCGATGTGATCGACATCGACACGCTCCGCACCGGCCAGCAACGAACCGGCCTCTACTTCTCGCTCTGGGGCATGGTTCTGAAGCTCGCGGCGGGCATCGGCACCTTCATCGCGACGGCGGGCGCGGGCTATTTCGGCTTCGACCCGACATGCTCCTCGCCTGATCTCGTGCGCGCCGGCGCCACCTGCATGAACTCGCAGGACTCCATCTTCGCGCTTGCCAGCCTCTACTCGATCATCCCAGCCTTCTTCGCTGTGGTGACGCTTCCTCTGCTATGGCGCTATCCCGTCACCGAGGCGCGTCAGGTGCGCCTGCGCGGCGCGATCGCGCGCCGCAACGGCCAGCGCAGCATTCCCATCCTGACACCAACCGCAATTGTCGCCGAGCAAGCTACATGACCGCCAAACCACTGCCCACGCGTACCCTTGCGTCCTATGGACAGGTGGCGCTGCCGCTTGTGATCGCCGACCTGCCGTTCACGATCTATCTCACGGCGTTTCTGGGCGGTGACATCGGTATTCCGATCCAGACTCTGGCGTGGGTCCTGCTCGCGGCGCGGTTCGCCGATTTTCTCATCGATCCGACAATCGGCATCCTCTCCGACAAGGCGATCGGCATCCCGTTCGGCCGGCGCAAGGCGTTCATCCTGTTCGGTATCCCGATCAAGATGCTGGCCATCTACATGGTCATGTTCGCCGAGCCCGGCGCGTCCTGGCACTATGTCCTTGTCTGGATCGTCGTTCTCTATCTCGGCTGGACGATGATCCAGATTCCGTTCGGAGCGCTGGGCGCGGAGCTGTCAAACGACTACCTGCAGCGGACGCGCATCACCGGCTGGCGCGCTTTCTTCACTTTCATAGGCACGCTCGTCGCAACGCTCGCGCCGTTCATTACCGGCGGTGGCGCCGGTACGGCCGAAGGCCTCTCGCCGGTCATGCAGGGCCTCGGCCTCTGGTCGATCGTCATGTTCCCCATCAGCGCCTTGCTGATCGCTCTCTTCGTCCCCGAGCCTGCGGTGCGCGACACCGGGACCGGTGTTGGCTGGCGCAAGGGGATCAAGGTGGCAGCCTCGAATGGCGCCTTCATGCGCATCCTGGGCGCGACAATGGTCGGCCGCATCGGCGGAACGATCAACGCAACGGTTATGCCGTGGTTCTTCGTCTTCGGTGTCGGGCTAGGCGCCCAGTCCGGCTACCCCATCATCGTCTATCTGATCATGGCAGTGGTTGGCGTTCCCATCTGGGTTCGGCTTGGCGACTACATCTCCAAGCACCGAGCCATGTGCATCGCGTCGATGTCGAGTGTCATCTTCTTCGGCCTGCTCTTCTTCGTTCCTCACGGCGACACCCTGACCGCCTGCATCATCATGGCGCTGGCCGGTCTCGGCGGCTCGGCCGCACTGACCTTGGGCACCTCTCTTGCGGCCGATGTGCTGGACCTCGATGAGCTCCGTTCGCGCCGTTCGCGCGCCGGCCTGCTGCTCGCCTTCTGGGAGATGGGCGGCAAGCTCTCGACCGCTCTTGGCGGCTTCCTCGCACTCATGTTGCTGGCGAATGTCGGCTTCGATCCGAAGAGCGCCTCCAATTCGCCCGAGGCGCTGTGGGGCCTGATGCTGACCTATGTGGTCGTGCCCTGGCCGTTCTACTTTGTCTCGATCCTGCTGCTGTGGAATTTCCCCATCGACAAGGAGCGCCACGCCCGCATCCGCCGCCTCGTCGAACGCCGAGCGTTGCGCATGCACGCGGCGATCCCGCAGGCAGCGGAATAGGGACGCCTATCCGGCCGTCGGTTTCCACAGGGCGTGGAAGCCGACAGGGACACGATGGTCGAGCCAGGCCCGTGCGATCGGCCCGACTTCGACCGCTTCGGCGTCGAGAACGGCGAGATAGCTCGCGTTCAGCGCCTCGTCGTAGACGTTGGCCAGCAGATAGCCTTGGCCTTCAGCGCCGCCATCGCGGGCGACGAACACCGGCTCCGATACCGCTTGGCCGGGGCCCGCGGACCAGACCTTCATGCGTCTCTCGATCGCGTCGAAATGTCCGATGCCGCGGTGGAAGAGGTCGCCTGAACCAGGCCCGCCCAAGCATGCTACATAACCATGGCGGTGTTCACGGCCCGCCCACCGCTCGTCGAAGCGCGGATACTCGCAGCGCTCGCCGCTGAGCCGCGTGCGCATGAGGGTTCGAGGTCCATCCCAGTCCAACTCCCAGCGCGCCAGATACTGCGATGCTTCTGCCAGGTCCGGGGGCGTGCCATCGGCCAACGGAAAGACAGCGGCATCCTGCTCGCAGAGATCGATCGTGATCCGGCCGCCTTCGTCGAACGCATTCAGCGTGTGCCACACCATGCGGGGCGGCCCTTCGAACCATCGGATGCCGGCAGCGTCGCCATGGCGTGGAAGCACGCCGACATGCGTGCCGAGGCCCGGCTCCCAGGCGACCGGCGGTCCGCCCTCGCGCGCCCGTTTGATCGAGACGGTGGCGGGCGAGAGGATGAAGACCACGTATTTGGCCGTGACGGCGAAGTCATGGATCAAGGCGGCGAACGGCCCGGTTACGATATCCGACCGGACGAGCGCGCCGTTGCGGCCGGCGACGTAGAAGCCGATATCGCCGGTCAGCCTGCCAGTTGGGAAGTTCGCGAAGAACAGCATCTCGCCGGTCTCCGGATCGATCTTCGGATGCGCGGTCATGTTGCCGGGGAGCGCACCTTCGAAGTGCCAGGGGCCGATCGTGTCGATCGACGACGGTGCGATCTCGATCGGCCCATGGCCTTCTTCCAGCGCGAGAAGCCGCCCGCCGTGCCAGACGAGATTGGTGTTGGCGACGCCATCGGTCTGCAGACCGGCGACGTCGGGATCGGTGCCTGTGGGGTCGCCGGGCGCACCGAACAGCGACCGGCCGGCAGCGCGTTCCAGTGTCCATTGCCGGGTTCGGATCCACCGGTTGCGGTAGGAGACCTCGCCGTTGCGCAGACGGAAGGCATGGACCATGCCGTCGCCGTGCAGCGGATTGTAGCGGCCGCGCGGCGCGAACTGCGGATTGGGGCCGATCCGGTAGAAGGTGCCGTCGAGCTCGCGCGGCAGCGCTCCCTCGATGCCGAGATGCGCGTAGTCGCATTCGAAGCGGATCGGCGCGAAGCCCTTCTGCATGTAGGGATCGGCGGGGAAGGGCAGCGCCATGCAATGCTCCAAGGCCACAGGGCAGGCGGTCAGAGCTAGGCCGCCGGCACAGCAGCGGCAAGTACACCCAAAGCAACAAGCGCTCGATGATCAGACAAAGTACGCAACTATTTTTCGCGGGATCACGCGAAGACTTATGTCAATACGACGGGCGCCGCGTGAAGAGATTTTTTCAGCAATCCTCGTTGGCCATCGTCCAGCCGATCAGCGCGCCCTTGGCGTCGCGCACTTCCGGCGCCTCGAAGCATTCGCCGCCGGGGTTCTCGCCCGGTGCGCGAAAGAAGAGCGGGTCCATTTCTCCGATCATCGGTTCGGCGTCGGCCAGCTTCGCGGCCGTACCAGGAATCGTGGCTTCACCGGGAAAGCCGCACTGGAATGTATCGCCATCGTCGAGCAGGCGGACGATCACGCCGGCATTGGTGCGGGTGGCAAGCGTAACCGGACCCTTCGTCTTGGCGGCGGCGAGGCATGCGTCGATCTGCGGCAGCAGGGTGAGCAGATCATTGTCCCAGCGCGAATAGGCGCAGCCGCGATAAGTGTGGCCCTCGGCCGCGACCGTAGCTTCCATCGGGAAGACGAGGTCGGACATGCCGTCGCTGCAGGCGCCGGTCGCCTTCAGCGTGACCTTGAAGTCCTTGGCGGTGAAGGTCGCCGTGCCGTCGGGCGCGATCGCGGGCGCGACATAGTCGTTGGCCGGATAGCCGGTGCCTTCCATCTCGCGCAGCCACATCGTCTTGCTGGCCGGGTCGATCGAGAGCGCCCAGAACGGCTCGGCGCCGGTGGCCGTGATCGCGCCCGAGAAGGGGCTGGGCGGGGCGGGCGTCTCGGCCGCGGCTGGAACGGCGGCGAGCGCGGCGATCAGGCAGAAGAGCGGGCGCATGGGATTCCTGTCTGAGGCGGTGGGTTCCGGCGGCAACCAAATCGAAACCGTGCGGTCAGTGCAACCTTGGCCAAAAGGGGAATCCCTGAGATCATGCGGGATGCTGGAGCCGCATTTCCGGTATGCGACACCCGAGGACGCCGCCAATGTGGCGGCGCTCATCGAGCGCGCCTATCGCGGACCCGATGCGGCGGCCGGGTGGACCACGGAGTCCCATCTGCTGACCGGCCCGCGCACCACGGAAGGCGAGATCGGCGCCCTGATCGGCGACCGCGACAGCCGGTTCGTTCTGGCCGAGCGCTTCGATGCGGACGAGCGGCGCGACATCCTGCTGGCCTGCGCCCTGATCCAGAAGGATGAGCAGGAAGCATATTTCGGCATGTTCGCGGTCGATCCGGGCCGGCAGGCCGCGGGCCTCGGCAAGACCCTGCTGGAGAAATGCGAGAAGGCCGCGCGCGATCTCTGGGCGGCGCGGGGAATGACCATGGTGGTCATCAATCTCCGGGAAGAACTGATCGCCTGGTACGAACGGCGCGGCTATCTGCGCACCGGCAAGACCGAGCCGTTTCCCTTCCACGCCGCATCGGGCGCGTTGCGCGGCGACTTCCATCTGGTTGAACTGCGCAAGGCGTTCTGACCCGTCCTACGCGTTCAGGAACGCGACTATCTCATCGCGGAACGGCTTTGTGCCGACCACGCCCAGATGGTCGCCTGGGATCACCTTGGCGCGGCCATAGGGCATAGCGGCAGCCAGCACTTCGGGGCGAGAGGCGAGGGCGTCGTTGTCGCCCACCAGCACGAGCGCCGGCACGCGGATCGTCTCGAGCGGGATCTTGCGCGCGTGGATCGCGCCGGCCTGCGCGGCTAGCGCCTTCAGGTTTGCGCCGGTGGATTCGGCGAAGGCGCGGAAGGCGGCGGGCGCACCCTTCAGGCCCTCGCGCGTAGGAGCCAGCAGCGCCTCGATCAACCCGCTGGGGTCGATGGCGCGGCGATCGACGCCGCCCATCTCTACGATCCCGGCGCCGATGCCGCCCGCGATGAGGCGGCGGATGCGCGTCTCCTGCGTCCCCACGATCAGCGAGACGATGCCGCCCATCGAATAGCCGCAGAGGTCGACCTCCGCCGCACCGATCTCGTCGATCAGGCGCGAGACGTCCTTCGCCATCTTCACCTCACCGTAGAAGCGGGGCTCGGTCGGCTTGTCGGATTCGCCGTGCCCGCGCGCGTCGATCGAGACGACGCGGCGGCCGGCATCGAGCAGCGCCTTCACGACACCGGGCGCTTCCCAGTTCAGCTTGGTGCTGGCGGCGAAGCCGTGATGCAGCAGGGCGGGCGGGCGCGACGTGTCGCTGCCCCATTCGAACCAGGCGATCTGAAGGCCGTCGTCGGAAGTGAAGCTCTTCATGGTCATTTCGCCGGAATGGCGCCGCTCTTGCGCAGCGCGGCGACAGCTTCGGCGTCGTAGCCGGCCTCGGTAAGGACGGCCTCGCTGTCGGCACCGAAATCCGGCGGCAGCAGGCGCAGCGAGGGCGGCGTGCCGGAAAGCTTGATCGGGCTGCCCATGCCTTTGTAGCCCCCAGTTTCGATCGTCATCTGACGCACCGCCGTGTGCGGTTCTTCCAGCGCCTCCTGGACATTGTTCATTGTGCCGGCGGGGACACCAGCTTCGAGCAGCTTGCGGGCGAGGGCGACGCCATCTTCCTTGGCAAAGATCGGTGCGAGGATGGCTGTCAGTTCGGCGCGGTTGGTGTTGCGGCCGGCCATGCTGGAGAAGCGCGGATCGTCGTTCAGCTCGGGCACACCGAGAACGACAAAGGCCTTCCTCACCTGGCCGTCATTTCCAACGCCCAGGAAGATTGGCCGCGTCGCGGTGGCGAAGAGGTCATAGGGCGCGACATTGGGATGCGCGTTGCCGGTGAGCACCGGCATCTTCCTGCCCCACAGCCAGTTGGCCGAATGGGGATGGAGCAACGACAGGCCGACATCGTAGAGCGCGACTTCGACGAGCTGGCCCTTGCCGGTGCGGTCGCGCTCGCGCAACGCGAGGAGGACGCCGATGACGGCGTTGAGGCCGCTGGCGAGATCGACCACCGGCGAGCCCATCTTCACCGGGCCGCTGGCCTGCGAGCCGGTGACGCTGGAAAGTCCGGTCATGGTCTGTACGACTGCGTCGTAGCCGGGGAAGCCGCCATAGGGTCCTTCGCTGCCGAAGCCCGAGATGCGCGCCTGGATCAGGCGGGGGAACATGGGCTGCAGCACGGCCTCGAAGCCGAGGTCCCATTTCTCCAGCGTGCCGGACTTGAAATTCTCGACGAGGACGTCGGCGTCCTGGAGCAGGCGGAGCAGGGCCTGACGGCCGTCCGGCTTGCGAAGGTCGAGCGCGAGGCCGCGCTTGTTGCGGTTGACGTTCAGATAATAGGCGCTGGGGCCGCGCTTATCGCTGTCATCGCGGAAGGGCGGTCCCCATTCGCGCGTCTCGTCGCCGCCGGGCGGTTCGACCTTGATCACCTCGGCGCCGTGATCGCCGAGGATCTGGGTCGCATACGGCCCGCCCAGCACGCGGCTGAGATCGACGACCTTGACGCCGGTAAGAGCGCCGGCGGTGTGCACATTCAACATCGGTATCTCCTCGCCGCCCGCTTAGCAGCCGCGGAGAGGACTGGTAAGGCCCCGCCAGGCTCGGCGCGGGCCCGGCTCTCATGTCATCGGCCGACGCCGTAGCAGGCGTAGGCGTTGTCGTGGAACAGCGCCGCCTTCTCCGATGCTGAGGCGGCGGCGGCGATACGCTTGAAGGCGTTCCAGATCACGCGATAGCTGCACGACAGGCCATCGACCGGGAAATTGCTTTCGAACATGCCCCGGGAGACTCCGAACGCCTCGATCGTCGTTTCGACGTAAGGGCGGATAGCCTCGGCCAATTCCTCCGAGCCCGGCTTTTCGGCGCGATCGTGATAGGACGTAGCGGTGAGCGGTTGGCAGAGGCCGCCCAGCTTGACCCAGACGTTCGGTCGTCTCGCCAAGGCGAAGAGGTCGCGCTTCCATGCGGCGAACACTTCGTCGCGCCGTCCGGCATAGGGGCCGATTCCCAGAACGCCGCCGACATGATCGAGCACGATCCGCGTTTCCGGGAAGGCGTCGGCGAGCGCGATCACCTCGGGCAATTGCGTGTGATACTGCCAGGCGTCGAATGCCAGGCCGCGCGGCGCGAGCAGCGCGAAGGCCCGGCGAAACTGCGGATGTTCGTAAAGCCCCTTGGGCGGAGCGGTATGGCCGCGCGGCACGCCGGGATCGTCGTCCCAAGGGCCTGCATCTCGGATGCCGACGAGGCGGCCGCCTGCCGCGGCGATGTGGGCATCGAGCGGGGCGCCGGCCGCATCGCCATGGATCAGTGGGACGCGTCCTATGATCGCTTCGCACACGCGGATATCGCCGTAGCGCCCGCTCTCGGCCATGGCGGCGACGCCGGTCGCGAACTCCGTCTCTCCCAGCGTCTGCATCACCTCAGGCCCTGCGGCCCGATAGAACGCCGTCGCCTCGACGTAGAATGTGCTGCGGACGTTGTGCCCGCCCTGCCGGATTTCCTCCAGGAACTCCGGCAGCAGATAGCGCGCCGGCAAGCCGAAGATGCTCTCCGGGTAATCGAACAGATGATGATGCGGATCGCAGATCGGCAGATCCGGCTCCAGCACGTCTTCGACGGCCATCTTTTCCTCCCAAGCACGCGCGGCGATTTGGCGGCGGCCGGGCGCCCGGCCGAACACCCTATTCGCGGCGTGTTCGAACTAATATGTTAGCTCGCGATCAGAGTAGCCACGATGCTGGACGAAGCGCAACGAGAGGCCTATCGGCGGCGGGGCTATCACGCCCCGCTCCGTGCCGTCGACGCCGGTACGGCTGCGGTGTTGGCGCGCAAGTTCCTGGCCTATCGGCGCGCGAACGCCGCGGCGCTCGACGCAACGCTGCCACGCGAACGCAGCGCCTATTGGATCGACACCCATCTGTTCCAAAGGTGGACGTACGAGATCGCGGCCCATCCGGCCGTGCTCGATGCGGTCGAGAGCGTGCTTGGCGCTGACGTGATGCTGTGGAGTTCGCAGTGGTTTCCCAAGATGCCGGGAGCCGGCGACTTCGTGTCCTGGCACCAGGACGCGACCTATTGGGGCCTCAATCCGCCGAACGTGACGACGGCGTGGATCGCGCTGACCGCGGCGACGCCCGAAAATGGCTGCATGAGGGTCATACCCTCCACCCATCGCGGCGCATTGCTGCCGCAACGCGAAACATTCGGGCCCGCGAACATGCTCTCGCGGGGGCAGGAGATCGCGGTTGAAGTGAACGAGGCGGAGGCCGTCGACCTCGTCCTCGCCCCGGGCGAGTTCTCACTCCACCATGTCGGGATCGTGCACGGCTCCGCGCCGAACCGCTCGGACGGCGCGCGCATCGGCTTGGCGGTGCGTTACATCTCGCCCGACGTCGTTCAGGCGGGAAGCGAGCGCGACATGGTGCTGCTCCTGCGCGGCACGGACAGGCATGGCCATTTCGACGTCGTGCCGCCGCCGGAACACGATGTTGAGCGCCAGGATAGCGCTGTGCATGCGGAGTCGCTGGCGCGCAAACGCCGAAACATCATGCCGCAGCAGAATGGATGAGGGGGGAGCCATGCGACTGAAGGACAAGACGGCCGTCATCACCGGCGCAGGATCGGGCATCGGTCGCGCGGCTGCGCTCCAGTTCGCCCGCGAAGGCGCACGCGTGCTGGTCGCCGACATCGCTGGCAACAGGGCGAACGCGGTCGTCGCGGAAATCGCGGAGCAGGGCGGGACGTCCGAGGCGTTCGTCGTCGACGTGTCTGACGAAGAGGGCGCCGGGCGCATGATTGCGCGCGCCGTGGAGCTTTGGGGCGGGTTGGACATCCTGGTCAACAACGCCGCCTCCTTCATCGCCAAGCGCATCGATGACGTGACGCGGGAGGAGTTCGAACAGGTCTGGGCGGTGAACGTGCTCGGCACGACATGGTGCTCCAAGCACGCCGTCGTCCCGATGAAGGAGCGCAAGCGCGGGGCGATCGTGAACATCGCCTCGATCAACGGCTTGATCTCGATGCGCGATCAGATGACCTACAACGCCACCAAGGCGGCGGTCATCGAGATGTCGAAGTCGATGGCCGAGGACCTCAGCGCCTGGAACATCCGCGTGAACTGCGTCTGTCCCGGCGTGACGGACACGCCCGCCCTTCGGGCCGGCCTGGATGCCTGGGGTATTCCGGAGGAAGAAATAATCCGTACACGGATCGAGCCCTATTGCCTGATGAAGCGCTTCGGCAGGCCCGAGGAGATCGCCCCGGCGATCCTGTTCCTGGCCTCGGACGAGGCGTCCTACATGACCGGCGCGACCGTCGTCGTGGACGGCGGATTTACGGCGTAGAGCCGTGCGCCCTCAAGGCATTCGTTTGGCACTTATTCCAAGTCCCGCCGGCAGGGTCGCCTATCAGGCTCAGGCGATATTGTTCTGTATATGAACGATCCAACCGCCTCCTTTCGGCGTTCCGTCCGCCTTGAGGTCGAGCTTAACCTTGCTGACGGTTTGTCCGACGTTGCCACCGATGATGTAGGCGGCGCTATTTGCGGCATCGACTTCGACAATGATGTCCGAATGGCTTTCGAACCAGCCATGGGTCAGCGCGTTGTCATAGTTGACGCCCGCGACTCGGGGCTTGGCGATCAGATCTCCGGCGACCAACGGCTTTTCACCGAGCCGGTATCCAACGAGCGGAGCGGAGAGCTTGTTGTTCTTTCTGTTTCTTATGGACTTGGTCATCCAGGCAAAATGCCCGGAGGAATACGGGAATGACGCTCCGGCGCCCGCCATTTGCATGCAGTAGGAAATGAAGGCGGCAGACCAAGCGAGCGTGACTCGTCCGTCCAGCTTGCCGTTCGGTGGCTTTTTGAGTTTTACGAGACGCTTGTAGTCGGCGCTTTCGATGGCGTTCCAATAGTCGGCCACCCTCGTATTGTACGGTTCGACTGTCTCTTTACGCGGATGGCCGCCACTTGTTGTCGTCTTGCCGTCGGGCTTCACGAAGTGGTCGCTGCTTCCTTCGTCTTTCCCGAACCACTCCCACTCTGCAATCACCCGAGAAATAAGATCGTCTCGAAATGCCATAGGTATCCCCCGCTTCGCGAAGGGACGATGCCACCGAGGGATGCATGTGTCAGCTACCTCTGCGTGCGGCTTTTTGGCCGAACCTTAAGCCCCCCGCGGCGTCGGCCCCACATAACGTGCCCGGGGCCGGATGAGCTGGCCCGTCGCGCGCTGCTCCATCGCGTGGGCGGTCCAGCCGGCGGTGCGGCCTATGGCGAAGAGGGTAAGTTCGGCCAAAGGTGGCAGGCCGAGATGGTGGGAGAGCACACCATGGGCGTAGTCGATGTTGGGGTCGACACCGGCGATGGTCCAGGCGGCGTTGACGACACCTTCGGTGAGGCGGCGGTCGGCGCCCGCGGCGGTCAGCGCCTTCAGCAGCGCCATCGCGCGCGGATCGGCCATCCGGTAGAGCAGGTGGCCGAAGCCGGGCAGGCGCTCGCCCATGGAGCGCAGCTCGCGGATCTCGGTCTCGGCGTCGCTCACCGCGATGCGGGCGATGAAGCGGACGGCACGCGTGGAGGCGCCGCCGTGGCGCGGGCCTTTCAATGTCGTCAGCGCTGCCGACAGCGCGTCATAGATCGACGTCCCCGTGGAGACGGCAACACGCGCCGCAAAAGTGGAGGCGTTGAGTTCGTGGTCGGCGATCAGCACCAGCGCGCGGCGCAGGAGGTCGGCGGCCTCGCGCCTGCCGGGCGCCCAGGCGTCGGCGAGCTGCTTGTGGATGGGCTTGCGTTCCGGTGCGTGGCCGGTGGCGAGCGCGGTGAGCAGGCGGATGGCGCGCACTCCGATCGCCGCGCCGCCGGCGTTGGTGCCGTTGAAGGCGGCGGGGTCGAGGCTTGAGGCCAGCGACATCACCGCTACAGCGCGGTCGATGAAGGGGCGGTCGGCTAGGGCGGCGACATAGCTCTCCAGCTTGTGCCACAGCGCCGGCGTGCCGGTTTCGGCGAAGGGGTCACCGTCCTTGGCATCCCACAGCAGGGTCGCGACATGTTCGAAGCTGGCGCCCTGCGACAGTTCGGCGGCGGAGGCGCCGCGATAGAAGGGGCCTTCCGGCGTGATGAGGCAGATAGCGGAATCGAAGGCGAAGGGCGTCGCGGTTTCCACCGGCGCCTTGGCGTCCGCGGGGGTGCGGCGCTCCTTGAGGGCGCGCACGTCCTCGGCCCGGTAGCGCTTGGAACGGCCCTCGGCCGAACTCTCGGAGCGGATCAGGCCCCGGCTGACATAGGCGTAAATGGTGGCGGGGGAGACGGAGAGCGTCGCCGCCGCCTCCTGGGCCGTCATGTAGAGGGCTTCATGGCCATTCATATTGATCATGTTCGTCAATATTGATCGGTTTTGAAATCGGCGCAAGGTGCGCCCGCAAACGACGAGGAGCGGGACATGAATGTGCAGATGAAGGCGCCGCAGATCGGGCTCGATGGCATCCCGGCGGCGGTAACGGCGCTGAGCCTGGTGGACGGCGCGGCCGGCGAATTGGTGATCGCGGGGCGGCGGGTCGACGATCTGGTGGCGGAGCAGGGTTTCGAGACGACAGCCGTGCAGCTCTGGTCGCTGGCCGATCCGACGGCCGGGCCGGTCGCCGAGACTCTGTTCGGTGCGGCGCGCGTGGCTGCCTTCGCGCAGGCGAAGCGGATTTGCCCGTCGCTGGCGCACCTGGCGCCGATCGACGGCCTCAGGGCGGCGATCGCAGCACTGAACGTGCCCGACGGGCCGAACGCTGCACTGGCGATCACCGCCGCCGTGCCCGTGCTGGCCATGACCCTGGAAGCAATGCGGCGCGACGACACGCCGGTAGCGCCGGATCCGGCGCTGGGTCACGCCGCCGACATTCTCCGCATGCTGCGCGGCACGGCGCCGAGCGCGGCGGAGGCCAAAGCGCTCGATACCTACCTCACCGTGGTCAGCGATCACGGCATGAACGCCTCGACCTTCGCCTGCCGGGTGGTGATCGCGACGCGGGCGACGATGGTGTCTGCCGTGACGGCGGCCTATGCGGCGCTCAGCGGCCCGTTGCATGGCGGCGCACCGGGGCCGGTGCTCGACATGCTGGACGAGATCGGCGGCGAACAAGCGATCGGGCCGTGGTTGGAGACCGCGCTCGATCGCGGCGACCGGCTGATGGGTTTCGGCCACCGCATCTACCGGGTGCGTGATCCCCGTGCCGACGTGCTGAAGGCGGCGCTGATTGAACTGGCGCCGGAGACCGAGCGGCTGAAGCTCGCGCTGGCGGTGGAGAGCGAGGCGCGGGCGCAACTGGCAGAGCGCTATCCCGGCCGAAAGCTCGACACCAATGTCGAGTTCTACACGGCGCTGCTGCTGGACGCGCTGGGCCTGCCGCGCACGCTTTTCACGCCGCTGTTCGCGATGGGGCGTGTGGCTGGCTGGACAGCGCACGCGATCGAACATCACGCCCGCAAGGGCCGGCTGATCCGCCCCGAGGCGCTGTATGACGGCGTGAGGCCGTAGCGCCCGCGCCGCGCCCCTTAACCTCTCCCACTTGCGGGAGAGGTCGGCTTCGCGTGAGCGAAGCCGGGTGAGGGTGGGAAACATCGCGCGGCAAAGCCGCGCTCGAAACGCGCACACGCGCCCTACGCCGGCACGTCCGTCTGCTTGGCGCGCATGATGAGCGCGGCTGCGCCGCGCAGGTCTTGTCCACCCTCACCCGACCGCCTGACGCCGGTCGACCTCTCCCGCACGGCGGGAGAGGTTATGAGGGTGATGGTGCGTGATAGATTCGCGCGATGGCAGCGGTGGGGGCTTCGATGCGGGCAATTGTGTTTGCGGTGGCGCTGGCTGGCTCCGCGATTGCGGCCGACATTCCGGCGGACTCGCCGCTGAAGCCGATCTGCGACCTGATGTGCGGGTCGTGGGTGCAGGAGGAGGTCGGCGACGATCATGGCGCGCCGCCGGCAGCCAGCGAGGACGACCACAATTCCGACGCCTTCGCGCTGGAGCTTCACTGGGACGCCGCATCGGGTGAGTTGCGGGGAACGCAGACCGTGTCGGGCGGGCCGAACGGCACGGTGAAGCACGACATCGCGTTCCGCGCCGATCCGAAGACGAAGGAGGTCGTGCTGACCACCACATCGCCCGAGTATCTCATGCGCACGGAGTCGGCCGTCGAACTGGCGGACGCCAATCTGCGGGTCTTCTCGCTCGCCCCGGGCAACCCGACGATCAGCTCGCTCGTGCAGTGGGCGTTCGTCGAGGCGGACCGCATGGTCGCGACGCGGGCCGAGAGCGCCGCCGGCTACAATCATTTCTTCGGCGACCAGATCTACCGGAAGGTGAAGTGATGCTGCGCCTCCTCACGGCCGCCTTCGCACTGTGCGGCCTCGCGCTGGCGGCGCCATTGAAGGATGCGCCCGCGCCGCTGAAGCAGCTCTGCGAACGCATCTGCGGTGTGTGGGATCCCGACGTGCCGCCGGTGCCCGACCAGTTCGTCACGAGCTACCGCTTCGAATGGGACGAGACGGCAGGTCTTATCCGCGGCGCCTATGTGACGGTCGGCGGCGTCGGCGGCATCCACGAAGAGGTGCGGGTGTTCTACGGCCTCTACGAGGCGAATGGCCAGCTGTGGACGATACGCGCCGGCGGCAAGGCGCGGCCGAGCTATGCACGGTGACGCTCGGCGGCGACGGCTTCTCCGAGAAGGTCGAAATGATCGACGGGCTCGAGGGGCACATGCTCTCGACCTACACATTCAGCGGACCGGACGAATTCACCCAGGTCAGCGAAATCCACGCACCCGGCGGCGTCACGATCAGCACGCCCGAGACATTCCGCCGGCGGCGCTAGGCGAGCGATCGGGCGGCGACCTGCTGCAGCCCCGCGCGGTCCAGCGGGACGGCGGCGACCGTGCCGACGCGCCCCCTGATGTCGAAGCTGCGCACCGCCATGTCGTCCGCCGCAAGACCGGCCGCCTGAAGCGTCGTCGACGACACAAGCGCCGGCGCACCGGTTTCCTTGGTGAGCGATTCGAGACGCGCCGCCGTGTTCACGGTGTCGCCGAGGGCGGTGAGGAACGGCGCGCCGGGAGGACCGAGGCGGCCGACGATGGCGACGCCGGTGTGGATGCCGATGCCGATCTTCAGCGCCTCCCCGAATTCGCCGGTCATGCGGATGTTGAGATCGTCGAGGCGGGCCAGCATGGCTGCGGCGGCGTCGAGCGCGCGGCGGGCGCCGTCACGCGCATTGCCGGTGAGGCCGAACAGCGCCATCAGGCCGTCGCCGGTGAAGTTGGAGTAGTGGCCCTGCGTTGTAGACACGGCCTGCGCCATCTCCTCCAGGAACGCGTTGAGGATGAAGACGACGTCGAAGGGCAAATGCTGTTCCGCCAGTCGGCTCGATCCGCGCAGGTCGACGAAGAGGATGGTGACGGTTCGCTCGTCGCCGAACTGGAGGTCGGCGCCCGGCCGCGACAGCGGCACCAGCGTGGGGTTCAGCAGAGGCAACAGCTCGACGTCGTCGTCGGGCCTCAGCTGGCAGGCGAGGCGGATATCGGTCGGGGCCGCGATGCGGGCGAGGGCGCGGGCCTCGTCCGCATTGGGTTCGGGCAGCTCGCTGCTGCTGGCGATGATCCGGACCCGGCACGTCGTGCAGCGCGCCCGGCCGCCGCAGACCGACATATGCGGCAGGCCCGCCGCGCGGCTGACCTCGAGCACCGACATGCCGATCCGCCCGCGCGCCTGCGCGCCTGCGCCGTAGCGCACGGTATAGCCGCCGCGCCAGGCCGACGGCCGGGCGAGAACGAAGACGAGGCCGGCGCCGACAAGGGCGAGATAGAGATAGGCGAGGTTGTTCTTCAGGAAGAGGCGCAGCGCGGCGGCTTCGGGATCGGCCGGCTTGCCTTTCGCCAGAACGGCCTTCGCCGTACCGGGCGCCTCGGCTTCGACGGCCGCGAGTCGCATGCCGCCCTGCGCGAAGCCGAGCAGGGCCAGCGTCGGAACGAGGACATAGAGCACCGCCGCGACCGGCAACGCGGCGCGGTACCAGGTCTTCAGGCGCAGCCAGAAATGCAGCCCGAGCGCCAGATGGCCCCAGACGAGCAGCACCAGCGTGATTTGCTGCGCCCGTACCCAGGGATCGACCACCCACAGCGCGCTGAGCTCGTAGACATAGTCGATGTCGATCCCGGCGAGTACGCGGGTCATCCGCGTGTTCACGATGTGGGTGAGCAGGAGATAGGGGACGGCGAGGCCGAGGATAAGCTGCGCAGCCTCCCACCAAGGCACGCGCAAGGTCCGGCGCCGCACCAGAGCGTGGAGGCCGAGGGCCATATGCGTGATGAGCGCGCCGTACAGCACGATCTGGCCCGGAATCACGTGCCAGATTCCCATGATCCACGGCCGCGCCGCCTCCATCGCCTCGATCGAGACGAGGCCCAGCGCGTGATTGCCAAGGTGGCAGAGGACGAACGCCGCGACGACAAGGCCGGTTGCCAGCCTGACGTCGCGCAGCGTCATCGGCAGTGCCCCGCGGATCCGCCTAGGGCTTGCAGGCTTTCATGGCGGGTTCCGCCTTGGCGCCGCCTTCTTCCATCAGCGTGGTGAACTCCGCCTCGGTAATGCCCGCCGCGGCGAGGGCGGCATCCATGATCTTCTTACCTTCCTCCGGCGTGGCCGCCTTGGAAGCATCACCGCTGGCAGCGAGGACGGCGACGGCGCGCGCGTCCATGTTCGCGATCAGCGCGTCGACTTGGCAGTTGCAGACCTCTGCCGTGTCGCCGGACTCGACGCACATGGCGTGGAGCTTGTCGCGCGCCTCGTCGGCGCTTGCCGATCCTGACAGCACGAAAAGGGGCAACGCCCCGCACAACGCCAGTTTGGCGATTTTCAACATGATATCCCCCTAGCTCATGCCGTGACGGCAGTGCGCGAATCTCCGCGCCGCCTTGTGACGACACAGTCAGCCAAGACGCCGCGCCCGGCAAGCGTCCGGCCGGCGGCAAATACGAAGGCGCCGGCTCGAAAGCCGGCGCCTGTTGGTATCGCGGGACGCGTGAGGGCTAGAAGTTGTAGCCGACGTCCAGGCCGAAGGTGAGCGGCGGCGCCCAGATGCGCAGGTTGCCGAGCGAGCCGAGGCCGAACGTGTTGTTGATATAGCGTTCGTCGAGCAGGTTCTTGCCCCACAGCGCCACTTCCCAGGAACCGTCGGGCGATTCGTAGGAGATGGTCGCGTCGTACAGCGTGTTGGCCTCGCGCAGGAAGACGTCGGAGGTGCGGTTGATCGTTCCGCTGCTGGTGTAGACGTCGTCCATGTAGACGGCGTTGGCGTTCACCGTGATCGTGCCGAAGCTGTAGTCGTGCGACCAGGTGGCGCCCAGCGAGCCCGACCAGTTCGGCGTGAAGGGCAGCGGCAGGTCCGTGTTGTCGGTCGGGTTCACGATCCCGTCCGAGGTCAGGTCGGCGACGTAGTCGGTGTAACGCGCGTCGAGCCAGCCGAGGTTGAAGTTCAGCGTGAACTCCTCGCTGACGTCGACGACCGCTTCCAGTTCGGCGCCGTCGATCCGCTGCGAGGCTGCGTTCACGACGATCGACTCGAAGCCCTCGACCACGCCCGTGATGGGGTTCGTGATCGGGCCCTGCGTTCCCGTCTGCACGTCCGAGTAGTCGTTGTGGAAGGCGGCGAAGTTCAGCCGCATCCTGCCGTCGAACAGCGTCGACTTCAGGCCGATTTCGTAGGCATCGACCGTTTCCGTGTCGAACGGCCCCACGCCGCGCTGCGTGTTGGCGCGGCCGTTATAGCCGCCCGAACGCAGGCCCTGCTGATACTGCGCATAGGCCATCACGTCGTCGTTGAACTTGTAGGAGACGCCGACCTTCGGCGTGAACTTGTCCCACGTGTCCTCGAACGACCGCTCGCTGTAGAGCGGCAGTTCCTGCGGCAGCAGCGGCCGCTTGATTCCCGTGAACGGGTTTACGGGGTCCAGCGGGTCGTTCGTGAAGTCCTTCTCCTCGTAGGAGTAGCGGCCGCCGACCGTGATGATGAAATTCTCGGTGACGTTGTAGTCCACCTGGCCGAACACGGCGACGGCGGTGTTGTCCTGCGAGGCGCGCTGCGCGTCGTTGATGATCCAGATGGAGCCCAGGAATGGGATGTTCAGCTTGGCATTCTGGTCGTTCGAGATGCTGTAGCCCTGGTCCAGGAAATAGACGCCGAACACGTAGTTGAACGGCCCGTCGCCGTTGGAGGCGATGCGCAATTCTTCGCTGAACTGGTGGTGATCCTGGATGCGCTCGCCGTGGAAGAAGGCCAGCGAGCTGTTGCCGGCGTCATAGTCGGACGTCAGGTGGTCGTCGAACTCGCGATATCCGGTCACCGAGGTGATCGTGCCGAAGCCGACATCGTAGTTCATCTCCAGCGTCGCACCCCAGGTCCGTACGTGCGAGAAGGTCGGCAGATCGCTGTAGGTGTGATACTCGGGGCCGTCAGTCGGCGAGAACGGCGTGAACGAGTTGCCCGGCAGGCCTGCGTTGCGCATCGACGAGCCGGTGCCCTTGTCGCGGTCGCCGTCGATGATCAGCGTCGCGTCGAACTTCTCGCTCGGCTCCCAGTGCAGCGTCGCCCGGCCGGCGACGGTGGTGTAGCCGCCTTCGTCGCGATCTTGGACGACATTGTAGTTGTAGCCGTCATACTCCTTGAAGAGCAGCGAAACGCGGCCCGAGAGCGTGTCGGTGATCGGGAAGTTGACGGCCGCGCGGCCCTCCAGACGGCCGTGATCGCCGACCGTGACCTTAGCGCCGCCGTTGAATTCGCCGTCGGGGCGCTTGGTCGTGACGCTGACCAGACCGCCGAGCGTGTTGCGGCCGTACAGCGTGCCCTGGGGGCCGCGCAGGATCTCGACCGATTCGATGTCGTAGAAGTCCATCAGCGCGCCGCTGTTGCGCGTGAGATAGACGCCGTTCACCTCGGTGCCGACCGAGGGCTCGAAGCTGGACTCGACGTCCTGGAAGCCGAGGCCGCGGATATAGAACATCGACGCGAAGGGCGAATAGCCGACCGGCTGGAGAATGACGTTCGGCGCCTTGGCATTGAGGTTGAGCAGGCTGATCGTCGCCGACTCTTCCAGCGTCTTGGTGGTGAACGCGCTGACGGCGACCGGCACGTCCTGCAGCTTTTGCGCGCGCTTCTGCGCCGTGACGACGATCTCCTCGCTGTCGTCAGCCGCCGCGGTGGTGTCTTGCGCGTGTGCCGCGGCGACGAGCGCAAGCGCGCTCACGGCGGACATCAGGCAGGTTCTTGGAGCATGGTGGCGAAACATTCGATCCCCCTGGACACAGATGTTTTGCCCGCATCCTTCTTGGGGAGTCGTGCGGGCGATTAATTACTTAGCAATGTAAGCATTACGGTTACGTACCCGCAACCCGCCGGACAGCGACGGAGTGCGTTCTCCCGGCGGGTGTTGCGCAAACATCGCGATGCCAGCGCGGCAGCCGTTTCCTCATGCTTTTACAGCGCCGTCTTGGTTCTTGCGGCTTGGCGCAAGAATGCGTGGGGGAGCTAGTTTGTCAATCTATATGACAAATTGCATGGGTGTGCCCGGGCCTGTGTGAGTATCGTGCAACACTCAGGTCGCGGGGCTGCGCCGGCGCTCGGCTGCGCGTGTCCCCGGCCGCTTCGCCTGGGGCGGGGGTGGCGGCACGCCCCAGTCGGCGCCGAGGGCCGCAGCGAGATCAGCGACCTTCGTCTTGCCGATTCGACGTGCCAGCTCTGCGGTGAGCGCGTTCACGGCTTCATTGGCATCGGAACGCATTGCCTGGCCCTTGGCCGCGATGACGGCAATCTTGGACCGTCCATCATCCGGATCGTCCTCGAGCGCCAGCATCCCCATGTCGACCATCTGCGCGATCGTGGCATGGATCGCCTGTCGGCTGACGCCGAGATTTCGCGCGATGTCGGACGGGCGGCGGACGCCGGTGACGATGTTGACCATGACCATGGACTGTGGCCGCGTGACATGCGCCCAGCCCTTGGCTTGGAGATGCGCCTGAAGTCCATCGTCGAACCAGCAGAAGGCCTGAAGCAAGGGTACGATCAGATATTCCGGTGCGTTCATTAGGCCTTGTGTTCCTGGGAGACAGTCGCTGAACGACCCTAGGAGGTTTCTCCCAAGCGTCAACAGGTCTTTGCCTGTTCCGGCATGGCGGGAGCCGAACCCATTCTCGGCCTTCCGCCGCCGCTGAGATGACGGCTTGCAAATGCGGCACGTGGCGCCCTTGCCGAGAACGGCTTGCGGAGGCATCTCTTGCGCCATGAACGCGCGGGCGATTTCCCGGAACGAATATCTGGCCGACCTGACCGTGCATGGGGCCGGAATCACCTTCGGCGTGATCGGCGCGGCCGTCATCATCGTGCTGGCGAGTCTGCAGGGCCGGGCAACGCCGATCGTGACGGTGTCGATCTACTCCTTCGGCCTCATCGCCATGCTGACCTGCTCGGCGATCTACAACATCTTCCAGCCGGGCACGCGGACGTCATGGCTGCGCCGCTTGGATCACGCGGCGATCTTCGTGATGATCGCCGGCTCGTGCACGCCGTTCGCTCTTCAGGGGCCTGAGGGCTGGCGCATTCTGGAACTGGTGGTGTTGTGGACGGTCGCGCTGAGCGCAGCCGGCATCAAGCTGTTCCTGCCCGGCCGGTTCGAGCGCGCGATGATCTGGATGTATCTGGCGCTGGGGTGGGGCGGTGCGGCGATCCTGGCGCAGCAGATCGCCGAGTTGCCGGTCGGCGCGGCGGTGATGCTGGCGCTGGGCGGCGTGCTCTACAGTGTCGGCGTCATCTTCCACCAGTGGGACAGCCTGAAATTCTCCAACGCCGTATGGCACGTCTTCGTCCTCGCCGCCGCGATCTGCCACTACGGCGCGATCATGGGCGGGGTGGTGTACGCCTGACGTGTAGGGCTTGCTCTCTTGCACGCATTTGCCTATATTTTGACCGTGTTTTCGGGCAAAGGAGTGGCATATGCCGCCGACAGCCAAAGTTGCCGGGTTGCAGGACAGCATATTGCGCTACGATGAGGGGGGCCGAGCAAATCGCCTCTCCATCACGCAAATGATGGACGAAGACGGCACCGTGAACGTCGAGGATGTCGCGGAGGCCTTCCATATGTCGAAGGCCCAACTGGCCGAGACGGCCGGACTTGCCCGCGAAGTGTTCCAGAAGGCGAGCCGGCGCGACAGCCCGAAGGCGCAAAGCCGGGTGCGCGAGATGCTGGAGATCATCAATCTGGTGCAGGGCTGGGCGGGCGGCGCGGCACAGGCGATGGCGTGGTATCGCGCCGAGCCTATTCCGGCCTTCGGCGGCCGAACGGCAGAAGCGCTGGTCAAGTCGGGCGAAGCAACGGCCGTGCGCGACTATGTCGATCACCTGGCAACCGGCGGATACGCTTGAAGTTCAAGGGCGAGTGCTTTCGAGCCCATGATCCGAACTGGTCCTGGTCGCCGCTCTCTGGAGCCGGCGCAGCGCTGAAAGGCCGCCGCTTCAACTGGCGCGGTCTGGAAGCGCTCTACCTGTCGTTGAACGTCAATACGGTCTTTCGTGAAGTGTCGGGCGGCTTCGCGCAGCGCCTGACCCCCTATGTGGTTTGCAGCTACGACGTCGATTGCGAGGACATCGTCGATCTGCGAACCGAGGAGAGGCGCAATGCTGCGGGCGTTGCGCTCGCCGACCTCGCCTGCGCTTGGGGCGACGATCTCCTCGCGGGCCGAGAACCGAAATCGTGGGCCGTCGTGCAGCGGCTCATGACAGAAGGTGCAGCCGGCATCCTCGTTCCAAGCTTTGCCAACGGCGCCACGGCCGGCGATCAGAACCTTGTTCTGTGGCGTTGGGGCGCCAAACCACCGCACCGGGTGTCGGTCTACGACCCGACTGGGAAGCTGCCGAAGAACCAACTTTCGTGGCGGTGACGACTAGGGCGCCTTTGCCATCTGCGGCGTCGGCATCGCCCACACCTTGCCTTCGATGAAGTCCTGGCGGGCGAATTCGTAGCGCGAGGGCAGGGCGTCGTTCGCGCCGTTGATGAAGGCCAGCACGTCATCCCAGACGAGTTGGCGGCGCAGGTCGCGCATCAGCAAATGGTAGCCGTTCGGATAGAGGACGATGCGCGGGGCAGGGTTCATCGCCTCGACGAGCTTCTGGATCGGCCAGCGCGGTATGATCTGATCGTTCTGGCCATAGAGCAGCAGGACCGGTGCCTTCACCTTCCCGGCATTCAGGATCGCCTCGTCCATCAGGCCGACGAGACCGTAGACCGCATCGGTGCGGGTCGGCTTGATGACGAGCGGATCGCGGCCGAGGTCGCGCAGCGCCTCGATATTGTCGGATGGCGTGATCGTGAGACCGCTGCCGGTCACGTGCTTCGCCGGCACGGCATGGGCAACGAGCCAGAGCGCCGACCGGTACCAGAAATTCATCGTCGACCAGCCCCACATCGCCGGGGCGACGAGGATGACCCCGTCCGCCTTCGGCGCGTCCGGGCGGGCGAGAGTCGCCATGACGACGGCCCCGCCCATGCTCTCGCCGAGCAGATAGAGCGGCGTACCGGGGTTCTGTGCCCGCACCTGCTCGATGAAGTCGCGCGCGTCCTCGGTCATCGCATCGTCGCCCGCCCAGAGGCCGCGGTTCGGCGAACGGCCGAAGCCGCGCTGGTCGATGGCGTAGGTGCTGATACCCTGGGCCTGCCAATAGGCCGCCGGCTCGCGGATGAAGCGGGCGTAGTCGTTCATGCCGTGGAAGGCGACGAGCACGGCGCGCGGGTGATCGGCCTTCCAGCTGGAGACGCCGAGGGTGAGGCCGTCGCGGGTCGCGAAGCTCTCCGGCTCATGTGCCGTGACGAGCGCGGGCGGCGCGATGTCGGGCCCGCGCGCCACGACGAACGGCGTGCAGCCGGCCAGCGACGCGGTGATCGTCAGGGCATAGGCGAACAGGCGGTTCGGCATCGTCGCGTTGGAACGCATGAATGGGGCGATGGTGCGGCGTTCAGGCTGCGCGGGCGGCGATGTCGGCGGGCACGGGGATCGGCATCTCCAGCAGCATCTGGGCGTAGGCCTTCCCTTGCGGATCGTTGGCGAGCGAGGCGATGCCGCCCCCGCCGAGCGCGTTGTGCAGCAGGAAGTTCAGACCGGAAATGCCGGGGAGGTCGAAGCGTTCCACCTTGCCGGCGCCTTTGAACTTGTGCCGCATCCAGTGGGCGACGCTCTCCTCGGTGAGAGCGGCGCGGATGTAAGGCAGCCAGGACGCATCGCGGGCCATCACGCCGATATTGGAATTGTCGCCCTTGTCGCCCGAGCGCGCCCAGGCGAGGCGGATGAGCGGCACGGTTTCGGGGAAGGACTTCGTCGCGGCCAGTGGTGTGCGCGGCCGTTCGACGGTTGCGGGGTCGAAGCCACCTGCGGTCTCGATGGCGACGGCGATGGAGTCGCCGCCGATGCGCAGTGTCACCGGCACGTCAGCCTTGGGCACCAGGGTCGCGAAGTGGCGGACGACGGGGGAGGGCTTCGCCCGCGCGCCGCCATAGCCGGTGATTCCCGGGGCGAACGAGGTGCCTGAGCTGGTGAGTTCGCGGATCATGATGTCGAGCGGCTCGCGTCTCGGATGCTTGGCGGCGAGTTTCAGGGTCGCTTCGCGCGAACCGACCGCGCGCTTGTGCGGGCCGTAGGAATCCTCGTCGCCCAGCACCTCGATGCTGGTCTCAGTGAACGGCCCCCAGTTGCGCTGGCGCATGATGGTTTCCATGCGCGCGAGAACGGACTCGCCGATGCGGCGCACCTTCTTCGCCGCATCGATACCGGCGAGCGAGAGCATGGACGTGACACGCCAGCCGTCTTCATAGGTGAGCGAAACCTTGTAGGTCGAGGTCGGCGGATAGCCCTTCGCTCCGGTGACGGCGACGCGGTCTTCGCCGACCTGGTTCATCGCGACGCCGCTGAAGTCGCAGACGACGTCGGGCAGCATGTAGGCCTGCGGGTCGCCGATCTCGTAGAGCATCTGCTCGCCCACTGTTCCGCGCGTGACGATGCCACCGGTGCCTTCGGGCTTGGTGGCAACGAAGCTGCCGTCGGCGGCGATCTCGGCGATGGCGTAGCCGATGTCCTCCCAGCGCGGCACGTCCTCCCAGTCGGTGAAGATGCCGCCGCAGGCCTGCGCACCGCATTCGACAATGTGGCCGGCAAGGCTGCCGCCCGCGAGCCTATCGTAGTCCTCAGGCGTCCAGCCGAAGGCGTGGATGCAGGCGCCAAGCGTCACCGCGCTGTCTACGCAGCGGCCGGTGACGACGATATCGGCGCCGCGCGCGAGGGCAGCAGCGATGGGGAAGCCGCCGAGATAGGCGTTCATGCTGAGGGGTTTCGCCGGCATCGGTTCGCCGGTGAACATCTCGGTCAGCCCTTGCGCCTTCCATGTGTCGAGCTGCGGCAGAAGATCATCGCCCTCGACGGCCGCGACCTTCAGCGCGATGCCCTGCTTGGCCAGCATCGCCTCCAGCGCGGCGGCGCAGGCGCGTGGGTTGAGGCCGCCGGCATTCGCGATGACCTTGATCTTCTTCTCCGCGATGGCCCGCGCGTTCTGCGCCATCGTCACCGTGACGAAGTCCAGCGCATAGCCGGCATTCGCATCCTTCGCCATCGCCCGCGCCATGATCGACATGGTGATCTCGGAGAGATAGTCGAAGACGAGATAGTCGATATCGCCCCGCTCGATCAGCTGCGGCGCCGCAACAAAGCTGTCACCCCAGAAGCCCGACGCGCCGCCGACGCGGATGGTTGTGGTCATGGCGTCACCTGAATTTTATGAATCTTACGCCACAGCGGAGTTTTGTGAGTGCTTCATCGCTCGTCACAAGATCCGCGGACATATCTTCCGCTAGCGCAGCGGCGAACCGGTCAGCGTAGGACAGCGCGAGCTCCTTGGCTTGGAACACCCAAGCCCCAACCCGGACCGCTTGATGAGCCGTGGCTGGCATAACCGTGATGCCGAGCGACGCGATCTGTTCGACGACACGACCAGCGTCGAGGCCGTTCTCGACCACCTTGTGCACAACCTCAGCAAGGTTCGAGGCCGACAGCAGCGAGCCGTTTGCTTGCGCAGCCACGGCTTCCCAGCCCGTTTCCCGCTTGATCACGGCCAGCACCGCGGACGCGTCGAGAACGATCACTTTGCGAGTTCGCGTCGCGCGCGTTCGCGTTTCTCGGCCAGGAATTCCTCAACGAAATCGCGATGCTCAAGACCCTTGAACATGGCGTGGAGGCTCGCCAAGGCGGCATCGAATGTTGCCTTCGGCACCGTTCGCGCGACAGCTTGGCCCTTGCCGGCGAGGCGCTGGCGGGCTTCCTCCTCCATGCTCAGCCCCTTCCCTGCGGCGGTTACGCGAATTTCGCGGTGCAGTTCATCAGGCACGCGTCGGATGGTAAGCGTCTTCATGCTCACGATGCTAGCATTGCTAGCACTCGAAGTCACGCCGGCTAGGGCTCCCAGTAGACCTCGATCAGATGGCCGTCGGGGTCGCGGCACCGGAAGACGGCGAAGTCGGGTTCTTCGCTGAGGGGCTGGGCGATGGCTTCGGCGGGGAGGCGGGCGTGAAGGGTGCGTACCGCCTCGGGCGTCGCGAGGCGGAAGCCGAAATGAAACCAGGGCGGCATGACATCCGGCTGTTCCGACGGCGCGAGGGCGAGATCGAGGCCGCCGTCGTCGCGCATAAAGAGGATATCGCCGTGCCGGACATGCTCGCGCAGGCCGAAGTGGGCTTCGTAGAACGCCTTTGCCTGCTCGATCGAGCGTACGTGCAGGTGGAGATGGTTCAGATGGGCCAAGTGGCAAACCCTAGCGATGAATAGTCATAGGCAAAACTGCTCGTTCTTTTCGCATTCGCGCGCGAGCGTGAGAAGCAAAGGTCCCAGATAATTGCCAAACTTGAGAACGCCTTCTCGTTCGCCATAGGTCGCGACAACTCGCATCTGCTCAAGATCTATATCGAACAGTTTGTAGGCACCCATCTTTCGGCACGACGAGTGGTTCGGAACTTGTGCTGCCACGAGGATTTTTGCTTCGCCAAGCCAGGTTACAGCGGCGACATTTGGGCGTTCGGGCGTATCGCATTCGCCTGCGTCGCCGAAGACCGGGTAGACCAGCGATGAAATGTCCAGCGCGTTGACTTGATCTTCTCGACGCCACACCGCGACTACGCGATACGTGCCCACGATACCCGCGTCGCTTTTCGTGATCGCGAGTGCGTCGGAGTTCGTCGACCAAAGCAGCTCTCCTCCGTTGGCGAAGCCGATCCCGATTGACAGTGGCCCGAGGGGGCCACCGACGCTCAGGATGAAGCTAGCAGCCGCTCCTTCCGACGGCGGTATCTGGCGTATCTCTGCGAAGGACTCACTGAATGGCGACACGTAGATGTCGACCTGCGGAACGTATGAGTCATTGCGGCCCAGATAAATTCCCTGCGCGCTCCACGATCCCGGCTGACCGGTGTGGGTAGTCCCGGGCTCGGCAGCGATCGCGCCCGGTGCGGATGCGACCGCGAGCGAGACGATCGCAGCGGCGCATCTCATCACCCCGCCTGCCGCACCAAATTCCGCGCGATGACCAACTGCTGGATCTGGCTGGTGCCTTCGTAGAGGCGGAAGATGCGGACGTCGCGGTAGAAGCGTTCGGCCGCATAGTCGCTGACATAGCCGGCGCCGCCGTGGATCTGGACGTTGCGGTCGGCGATGCGGCCGACGGCCTCGGAAGCAAACAGCTTGCAGCACGAGGCTTCCATCGCGATGTTCTCGCCGGCGTCCCGCTTCCGGGCGGTGTCGAGCACCATGCAGCGCATGGCGAGCGCCTCGGTCTTCGAATCCGCCAGCATCGACTGGATCATCTGGAATTCGCTGATCGGCTGGCCGAACTGCGTGCGCTCGGTCGCGTAGCGCACGCTGTCGCGCACGAGGCGGTCGGCGACGCCGGTGCATACCGCCGAGATGTGGATGCGCCCGCGATCCAGCACCTGCATCGCGAGCCTGAAGCCTTCGCCTTCCTTCTCGCCGATGAGGCAGTCGGCCGGCACTTCGCAATTGTCGAAGATGACGTCGTGGATGTGGGCGCCCTGCTGGCCCATCTTCCGCTCGCCCTTGCCGACCGTGATGCCCTTGAGGTTCGAGGGCAGGAAGAAGGCCGAAATGCCGCCGGCGCCTTTGATGTCGGGGTTGGTGCGGGCCATCAGCGTGAAGGCGCCGGCCTTCGCCGCGTTGGTGATGAAGCGCTTGGTGCCGTTGACGACATAGATGTCGCCCTTGCGGATCGCGGTCGTCTTCACCGAAGCCGCGTCGGAACCGGCGCCTGGTTCGGTGAGACAGAAGCTGGCGATGGTCTCGCCGCTCGCGATCTTCGGCAGCCAGTGTTCCTTCTGCTCGGGCCGCCCGAACATCACAAGGCCCTGGCTGCCGATGCCGACATTGGTGCCGATCACCGAACGGAAGGCGGGTGAGGTCTGGCAGAGTTCGAAGAGGACGAGGACCTCCTCCTCCATCGAGAGCCCGAGGCCGCCATACTCCTGAGGCACCGAGAGGCCGAAGAGGCCGAGATCGGCCATCTCGCGCACGATCTCGTCGGGCACCTTGTCCTGCTGCGACACCTGATCCTCGATCGGCATCAGGCGCTCGCGCACGAAGCGGGCGACGGACGAGATCAGCTGTTCGCGGGTTTCGGGATCGAGGGCCATGAGCACATTCTGGACTGGACTGAAACGGCGCGGAAACTAGGCGTCGCCCCGCGCAAGGTCAAAGCGCGGGGGCTCAGCGAAACAGGATCTGGCCCAGCGCGGCCGTGAGGTCGCCGCCGTCCTTGGCGCTCCGGGCCCGCCAGGCGATGTGGCCGTCCGGCCGAACCAGAACCGCCCCGTCGTCGTCGAGGCCATAGGCGGCGGCGAAACCGCCGCTGTCCTTCAGGCCGGCCGCGCCGATCCGGCGGATATCGACGGGAATGCCGAGCGCGAGGGATGCGGCCGACGCCTGTTCGCACAGGGCCGCGGCGCCCGGCGCGGCCAGCAGCGTGAAGCCGGCTCCGATGAGGTCCAGTGTCGAAAGCTCCGCGCCTGGCAGGCCCAGCCAGATATGCGGCGCGCGACAACCGGGTACGGCCGACGGTGTGTAGTCGGAATATCTGTCGGCTACCGCTGGCGGCTGCGTGCCGTCGGGGATGACGGCCGGCGAGCGATAGGCGGCGCCGAACTCGACGCCGAGATGGTTGCCGTAGCGCCGCGAGGCGACGATGACCGCCTCGGCATCCAGGCCGCTGTCGCCGCCGGTCAGCGCCGCCGCCTGTATCCGCCCGACATTGGCGGAGTTCTGCAGCGACTGCTCTGTGATCGCGACGGCGACGGCGCGCCGCTCGGTCTGATAGGTGTCGAGCAGGCCCCAGCCGGCCTTGCCGGTGACGCAATACGCCAGCTTCCACATCGCGTTGTGCATGCCCTGGAGGCCGGTGTTCACCCCGAGCCCGCCCGTCGGCGGAAACTGGTGCGCCGCGTCGCCGCACAGCACGACGCGGCCCTGGACCAGCCGCTCGACCACGGTCGCGTTGAGCTTCCAGAAGCCCAGCGACAGCACGTCGACGGCGAGATCGTCCGCTCCGACAGCTGCCCGAATCCACTCACGCGCGCGGTCCTTCGAGAAGGCGTCCGACGACCAGTCCTCCGGCTTCACCGTGATCTGGCACAGCCATCGCCCTGCGGCGTCGAGCGGCTGCAGCACGCCGCGGGCGCGATCGTTGGCGACGAAGAACAGCACGCCCTTGCGGTCGAGCAGCGGCTCGATGGCGGCGCGGAAATAGCAATTGACGATATGCGAGAGGTCCTGCCGGCCCTCCAGCCTCAGGCCCAGTTCGCGCCGGATCAGGCTGCCCGCGCCGTCGGCGCCGACCAGCGCGCTTCCGGTGATGATTTCACTCTCACCCGTCTTGGCGTTCCTGACTTCCAGCGAAGCGCACGTGTCGTTGCTGGCGCCGCCCTCGACAAGGCGGATGGCCTCGGTGTTGAACCGCACCTCGACCAGGCCCGACGCCCGGGCGGCGTCCAGCATGATTTCCTCGATCAGCTCCTGCGACGTCATGATCGGCATGGCGGGGCTGACATCGGGACCCGGGCCTTCGAAGCCGTTCGTCTCGATCCGCCCGTATTCGCGGCCCGTCGCAGAGGTCATGAAGCGGATCGGGTTCTTCCACCCCGGCGGCGTGTCGATGCTCAGCAGCCGCTTGTAGGTCGCAGCGCCCCAGCCGCGCGCGATCTCCATCGTCCGCGTGTTGAAGTTGCGCGTCTTGGGATGCCACGACGTGCCGGCGTGCCGTTCGATCAACACCGACGGCACACCGAAGCGCGCAAGCTCCAGCGCCGCACCCAGCCCCACAGGGCCGGCGCCCAGGATGATCACCCGCTGCGTATCTTCGACCATGGCTTCCTCCTTCCCCGAGCATAGGCCAGGACGGGCGTGATGATGAACTCGCGCATCTGGCGGCTTCGCAGCCGGTCGGGCATAGGGAGGATCATGCCGAGCTTCGAACCGCCCACGCTGGAAGACGATCTGTTGCGCCTCGAGCCGTTCGAGGAGCGCTATCGCGAGGCATTGCGCATCGCGGGCAACGATCCGGACCTGTGGCGCTTCAACAGCGCCAACCAGCACAATCTGACGTTCGATCGCTATTTCGACTGGTATCTGGGCCAGACCCAGAAGCGCCGGGAGTGCGCGTTTGTCATCACCGACAAGGCCAGCGGCTCGATTGCCGGCTCGTCCTGCTATCTCGCGATTTCGCCTGAGAACAAGCGGCTGGAGATCGGCTCCACCTGGTATGCCAAGGCCTTCCAAGGTGGGCACGTAAACCCCGCCGCGAAACGGCTGCTGATCGGCCATGTCATCGAGACGCTCGGCTGGAACAGGGTGGAGTTTAAGCTCGACAGCCGCAACGCGCGCTCATGGGCCGCGATGAATAAGCTGGGCGCGGTGGAGGAGGGCATCCACCGCAATCATATGATCCTGCCCGACGGCCACATCCGCCACAGCGTCTGGTTCTCGATCACGCCAGAGGACTGGCCGCGCGTGAAGGCGGGCCTGGACGCCAGGTTAGAACAGTCATGAGAGCGTGCGTGGTTCGAGGCTCGGTCGCATGTGCGACGCTGTGCTTTATCTACCCTCTTCGCCATGCTGAGGCGCTCGTCCGCGAAGGCGGGCGAGCCTCGAAGCACGCAGGGTCTCAGCCGGCTTTCGCCCAGCTCTTGAGAGGGTTGCCGGCGACCGTTTCGTCGGGGCCGTAGATGAGCGCAGGGTCGCCGCCGATCTCGTCGATCCACACGGTGAACTGCCTCAGGTCGCCCCAGCCGAACTGATGCACCAGCGGCACGTCGGCTGCGTCGCGACCGGCACCGCACAGCACACGCGCAATCATCGGCTTGTTGTTGCGCGGATCGAAATCGTGCCACCGACCGCCCAGATACACACGCATCCACGCACAGAAATCCATCCGCGCCACCGGGGGCGGCACACCGACGTCGCTGATATAGCCCGTGCAGTACATGGCGGGGATGTTCATGGCGCGGCACAGGGCAATGGCGAGGTGCGTGAAGTCCCGGCAGACGCCGATCTTGCCGTCATAGGCGATCTGCGCGGTCCGGGTCGGTTGCGCCGTCTTGTAGTCGAAGACCAGATGATTGTGGACGAAGTCGCAGATCGCCTGGACGCGCGTCATGTTGGGTTCAGTGTGGCCGAACAGCCTGAAAGCCTCGCCCGCCAGGAGGTCGGATTCCGCATAGCGGCTGGGCAGAAGAAAGCCGATCGCTTCCGCCGGTAATTCCTCGACCGGATGCTGGATTGCGGTCATGTCGAACCGGTCCGGCAGGCCGGTATCGCGGATGATCGAATCCGTACCCATCGCGAATTCGCCCGCCGGCGCGGTCAGCCGGCAGCACCAATTGCCGAAGAGGTCGCGATAGGATTGCACGGGCACGTGCGGCGCTGTGATCAAATGATCGGGCCGCTCCAGATCGCCGAATCGCGAGTAATGGACGTTCAGCATCGCGATCAGCGGTGTCGGCTGGGGGAAGAAATAGCGGAGCTCGCAACCCAGCCTCAGTCGCATCGGCAATTCCGGAAACTCCGTACGCGTCGGAAGGCCGATGATGGGCGCAATCTGGTTCATGTGCGAGAACAAATGACAAGCGGCGCGCCGATGCTCCGACGCGCCGCGCTACGCAACAAAACGGTTAGAGCCAGCCTGCAAGGTTGGCGATGATGATCAGGGGGATCGGAATACCGACCAGCCACAACAGAACGCTTTTCATGCCAGTCTCCCGTGGTGAGTGCTGGCCGTGAAAACGCGAATGCGGGGCGGAAGTTCCCTTGCGGGTTTACATCAGCCCGCCGCCAACTGAACCCGCGCCGGCTATGCCGGCGAGAACGATCAGGATCTTCACGGCGCTGCTGGCGCCCAGCATGCCGGCGCGGCCGGCCAGGACGACGCTTCCACCCGTTGTCGCCGCGCTGCATGTGATGGCCAAGGCGACATAGGAGCCTTTTGACGATTCATCGATTCCTTTGGCGAGCGTCTTGCCAAGCGTCTGGTAGGCCTGAACCACACAGCCGCCTGCCAGGAACCATTGCAGCCGCTTGGCATAGTCGACCATCGATGCGCCCGCGCCGTTCGCACCGACGCTGAGTGTGTCGCCGGTTGCGGGATCGATCCGCCACCACGCGGCGCCGACGGTCGCGGACGCCGACTGCGGCGCAAGGACCATATAGCCGCGCCGCAAATCCCCGGCGATGCGCTCGCGGGCGTCGGCGTCGATCTCAAGCGCAGCGACGACTGCAAGATCGCTCGGAGACAGCAGGCGCCAGGCGCGGCCGGCAGCGCGGTCCCCGGCGTACGCCGCGGCGGCGTTCAGCGACCCCGCGGCTGGAGCGCCCGTCAGGAAATACTCCGCGATGGCATCGCGCACGCCGGTCCGGACATGTGCGGCGAAGCGATCCGCTTGCCTGCCTTCGAGCCGGTTGGCGACGATGTCGAAGAGACGGCCAGTCGTCAGCGTGCCGTCGGCTGACAGCGAGAGTGTCTCGTGCAGGAGGGCGATCTGAACGCTGTTTGGCAGCGCGTCCGGATCGAGCCGGGCCGCGGCATAGCCATAGAGGGCTGCTGGAAAGGCGGGGACATAGGTCGTGGCAGCGGTGTCGGGATCGGCCTTTGCGGCGATCAGTTCGGCGGTGGTCGCATAGGCGGCTGAAAGGTCGCGCGCCATCGTGCGGGCCATGAACACCTCGTTGGGTGTCGCCGGAACGATGAGTGCCTGCACGGTGCCGGCCAGCTGGATGCCCCGCTGCGCGGCCAGTGCCTCGGTCAATTCGGGCTTTGTGCCTGCGGCGCGCCGTGCCGGGCCGACGATGTCGAAGATCGTGCGCCGCTCCACGCGATCGGGCTCGCCCGGCGCGCTGATGACGATCTCGATCCACTCGGCGGTGGGCGTCGCGGGCGGTGGGCCGGCCTCGCCGCCGAGTTCACCGATCGCCTGCGACGTCGAGCCTTCGATGGCCTCCCTCGTTCCCGTCAGGTCGGGGCTGCTGCCCGGGCCGATGCGGCCGTCATGCGAGAAAGCCTTGTCGACGATCCGCTCTTCGCCGATCGCGATCACCGGCGCCCAGCCACCCGCCATCACGAGACCCTGCTGCAACGCGGCGGTTGGGTTCGCTGTTGCCGCGATCTCGTTCAACGACGGATAGCCCGACACGCTGTGGCCGATGCGGACGATGCGGTCGGTCATGTCGGCCGCATCCCGGGTGGCGCTGACCAGGACGGTCTCGGCCGGTGCATCCTCGCCCCAGATTTCGACGACCAACCGGATCGTCACGCGATGGTGCAGGTCTTCGGGAATTTCGTTGGCGGCAAATGTCGCCGCCGGTGGCGGCGGCGCCGTGCCGAGGGTGGGATCTAAGTCGGTCCAGGTCTCGCCCGACTTCACCTGGACCCAGAAATGGTCGCGCGCCGCGTCGACCAGATGCTGCCGGGCTGTGGCGGCATCGGCCGGCTGGCCCGCCAGCGTCACGATCTCGTCCTCAAGCGTGGCGAAGCGGTCCGCGAACGCCGCCGCGGCGCTCGCGTCGGCCGCTTGCGCCGCCTGGTTCATCTCGGCCATCGCATTCCGGTCGAGCACGGCATTGCCGTTGAGCGCTTGCGCCAGCGCATCGGTCGCGGCGCTGTCGAGCGTCGGGCGCGCGAATGTCGCAGCGGGAGCATCGATGATCGCCGCCGCGGCCTGCGCTGAGATCTCCGCCCGCGCGATCCGAACCTCATGGCCGCCATCGGCCAGCAAGGCAGCAAGCAGAAGCGCGCGATCGAGCGCATTGCCGGACCGGTCCATCAGGACGCCGTCGCCGCCGCGCAGCTTACCGCGATAGGGCACATAGCCCGTCTGCGTACGGACCCATGCGGTGATCGCGGCAGGGTCCGATCCGGTCGCCGCCAGGATCGGCGCATGGTCGCGCGGATCGGCGGGCAATGTCGCCGTCCACTCGCGGAGGATTGTGGCCGCGGCGGTCAGGCGGTCGACCAGCGTCTTGCTGTCCGGCGGCGTTTGCGCGGTCGCAGCCAGCGCGCCGAGGATGGACGAAAGGACGGTCAGAACAACGACCAGGCGCGGCGCTTTCATGGGCACTCCGGTGCTTCGGGCGGCCTGCCGACTACGCCCCGCAGCGATGGGAGGCGCCATGTCGCGCGGTGACGCAGGCCGGAACCTGCCGCGGCCGCTCAGTCGCGCGCCGGATCCTTCACTGCGCCCGGCCAGCCGGTGTGGCTGAGGTCGAAGACGATCCCATCGGGCGTCTTGAACTTGGCCTCGTAGAACACGGCCGTCGCTTCGGGCGGCCGGCTGCCGAGCGGCACGGCCCCGGCCCGGGCAGCTTTGTCCTGGGCGCCGGCGAGGTCGTCGACCCAAAGGCCGAAATGGTCGATGCCGATCCGCTCCTCCGCCGTTTCCTTCTTGAGAAGCGCCACGGTCACGACGCCGTCGCTCATGTGACAGCCGCAGCGCGCCTCGCCTGTGCGTCTCATGCCGAAGGCTTGTTCGAAGAAGCGGGCCGATGCCTCGGGGTCTTCGACGATGAGTGCGATATGGCGCAGCTTGGCCATGAAACCCTCTGGCGTTGATCACCCAGCATTGCACAGGCGGGCGTGAAGATCAGGTGTCGGCGATGGGGTCCGAGCGCTCGGTCGAAGCCGCGTGCGAGGCGCTGTCGGTGTGGAATTCCGAGACGAAGTCCAGGATCTTGCCGGCCGCGCTGGTCGCGATGTCGTCAAGTTCGACAATTGCCAGCGGAGAAGGCGGCGATCCGAGAACCGGCTGCCATGCCTCCAGCAGCCGTTCGCGAAACGCCTGCGGAATCGGCGCCACGGTCTTCAGCCGCAGGGTGAAGCGGTTCTGCGCATCCTGGTGAACCTGGTAGCGCCGCAGAAAGCGAAGTTCGTCCGGTGGCGCATCCTCGATGGCTACACGGATCGCGCGTATGCGTTCCCGGGTCCCTTCCGGCAGGCCGGCATAGCGCCGGTAGCGCCCAGCCAGTTCGCCGATCGAAGGAAGCGTGCGGCCGCACGGGCAGGGGCCTTCGACGACCTCCGCCAGATCGCCGGTGTCGTAGCGGATGAGCGGCATGGCGGGATTGCTCAGTCCCGTCACCAGCACGTGACCGATCTGGCCCGGTGCGCAGGGGCGCCCCTCCGCGTCCGCGATCTGCACCAGGCAATGCTCGGCGTGGATGTGATAGCGCCCTGCGTGACAGCGCACGCCCACCATGCCGATCTCGTTCAGGCCATAGGCCATATGAACCGGCACATCGTAGGCCTGCTCCAGCCGGCCGCGCAGCGAGGGCGTCAATTGTGAGCCGACGCCGATGAGGGCCTCGATACTGTCGACGGGCTTGTGGCCTCCGGCGGCGAGCAGCCATTCCTCGAACGCGCCGGGCATCGTCATCGCATAGGCCGGCCGCAGCTCCTGAAGCAGGGCGATCTGCTCTTCCATCGGGCGCGACAGCGGAAAGGCGAACTCCGGGCCGGTCTCGAAGAACCGCCCGAGATAGCGCCACTGCGGCATGTGGACATAGCGCGGCTCGCCATCCTTGCCCGCCGCTCCGGGCAACACGTCGGAGCGCGGTCGCACATCGACACGTGGCTTCATCGGGTCCAGCCGGTGCCAGCGGCAATTGCGATGCCTCAGGATGTGGAACATCGCGTTGCTGCGGTTGCTGTGGACCACCGCGACCCGCCGCCCGGTCGTGCCGGACGACTGGGTCTGTCCCCAGATTGCCTCGCCAGGTGGCAGGCTGCGTGCCCGCAGCGCATCGCGGTGCTCGAGAACATCGTGCTTGGTCAGCGCGGGAAGCTTGGCCAGTTCGGACGGCGATTGAACGTCACCAGGCCGAAGGCCGAGGCGCGCGAAGAGATTTGCGTAGTGGGGCACTTGCGAGACGGCGAAGTGAACCATGCCTCGAACGCCGGCGGCCGTGCGCGCGGCGTGTTCGTCGGCCGAGATGAATTCGTTCTCGAGCAGCGTGTCGAAGGCGGCGAAGGATTCGAAGCCGGGCTTGCGCTTCCACAGCCGATGCTGCGCCAGTTCTTCGGCCTTGGCGTCCATCAATCCGAACCGTCGAACAGCGGGGACGCGACGCCCCATTCCTCCTCGAAGACAAGCTCCTCGAGCGGGCGCCTCACCCTGTGCGCGATCTCCCGCGCGCGAAGGTCCGTGGTCAGCGTGTCGGGATCGCCGATATAGCCCGCGGCGATCATCATCCCGGGTTCGAACAATCGGGGGATGGCAAATGCGGCCTGCGCTGCGTCCGGTTCGAATGCCGCCATGGGGTGGCAGTAGAGGCCGAGCGCCTGGGCCTGGACGATCAGGGACATCACGGCGAGGCCGAGATCGTGCATGTGGTGCGGATACGGGACGAATGCGCCGGTGTTCTGGCTGAAGCGCTCGCGCATGACGGCGCCAAGGATGAGGACCGGCGCGCCGTGCGCCCAACGCTTGTTGTCGTCATTGAGGCATTCGAACAGCCGGTCGAACGTGGTGCCCCGGCCCCTGCGCGCGACGAGGAAGCGCACCGGTTGCGTGTTGTGCGCTGATGGCGCCAGCCGCGCCGCCTCGAACATGCTGCGCAGCAATTCCGGCGCAACGGTGCGGTCGGCGAAGCTGCGAGGGCTCCAGCGCTCGGCAAGGATGTCGAGCACCGGATAGCGCGTCGTAACGCGCTTCCCGCTCATGCCGCCTGCAGGCGCCATCCGGGCGTCCGCGCCGTCATATCGCCTTGCGTGCGGGATAGAAGGATGGATCCCGCTCTTCGCACTCGTCCTCATAGACGACGTCTCGCGTGCCGCCGTTGCGCACCGAATGGTCCCACGCCTTCAGCGTCCACGTCACGGCCGCGCGCAGCGCCAGTTCGATCTTGTCGGGCGTGAAGCCGATATGGTCGAGCACCGCATCGTCCATGCCCGACTTGAGCAGCGTACCCGTCCGGCCGCCGACATTGGAGACCCATTGGTCGCGGTGATCGTGGAAGCGGGCTGGATCGAACGGCTCCGGCGTCAGGCGGATCGAGACCGGATAGGCCACGGCCTTGCCCGGCTCGAACTGGACGGCCACGCGCAGGTCCCACAAACGGTCGCCGTCCGCCATGTGGTAAGGCGTCGAGCGCGCGAAGGCGAAACCGCGCAGCGGGAAGATCATCTCTTCGACATTGGCGCCATATTTGGCAGCGCAATTCGCGATCAGCATTTCGACCCGCTCGGCGATGGCCGCATCGGACATGACCGGCACGACCGCCTGCACGCCCGCGCCCCCGCTGGTACCGTTCGGCTTCAGCACGACTGCGCCGTGCCGCAGCATCGACCGGGTCTTGGCAATCGCCTGGGCCCGCGTGGCGGCTTCGAAATGGGCAAGGGGCTGTATGCCCGTACCGCGCAGCAGATCCTGTTGCAGGGATTTGTCGTGAATGATCGGCGCCAGGCGCCAGGCGTGAAACACGCGCAGCGCCGACGGCAAGGCCGCCGCATATCCGCGGTCGATCCTGCCTGTGCGCGTCAGTTCGGGCAGCAGGTTGGGGTTGCCGGCAAAGACGAGCGGCCGCGCCGCGTATTCGAAGCGCCGTGTCTGGGCGTCGAGCCGAATCCGTGCCGCGACATCGGGCACCTCACCCAGCACGATGGCGATATCTTCATCGCCAGGCGCTTCGTTCGCACTGCGCAGGGCAACGACATGTCCGGGCAGCAACGCTTCGATCGCTTCGGCATAGCGCGCGACGCGCGGAAAGAACTCGCCGCCCGTCCGGAAGAACGCGCCATGCTGATGCGCATGCACCGTTGCGACCGGCGCCTTCAGCCGGCCGCTCTTATCCAGAAGGCCGAACTCGCGCAGGCGGCGGACGGTCTGCGCGGCTTCGTTGCGGGCGCGGGATTCGCTGTCGCCGGTCAGGGCGTCGGAGCCGACGCCGTTCGGTCCGTTCACCTCGTGGCAGGCGATTTCGCCGCTGTCCGCATCCAGCGTCAGGTCGAGGAAGACGATGCCCCAGTCGTCGATGATCTCGGCCTCGAAAGGACGGGGGTAGCCCTTTGCGGCGGCCAGGCTGACATTGCCGAGGCGCCATTCCTCGATGTCATTCGACCGCGATGAGATCATCCGCATCAGCCGGTGCGCATGAGGACTCATGCGGCCGCGGCCATCTCGCGCAGATCGACGGCGACGCGCGGCATCGCGATGGCGATGCGGCCGTCGGCCGTTGCTTCCGCCTCCGGTACATCGCGCGGCACCAAGCCGGCGTGGGTGCGATGGAGGGCGCGCCGGCCGGGAAACAGCGCCGCGAACCAGGCGACGCGGCGGGCGGCGAGGGCGATGCTGGCGAGGCCGGTCTGCGGCACGCCGCCGTGGCGGCCGTTGGCATTGTAGAAGTCGACGATCGGTGCCTCGCCATCTCCGTCCACGACGGCAAGCTTCGCCGTCAGGCCGGGGCCAAGCAGCTGGCGCCGTGCGGCGTCGGCACCCACCCCGTCGGGCAGCCCGCCAACGATGAGCGCATAGGGGTTGAGCGTCGAGAGGACGACGACACGGCGACCCTCCCAGGTGCGCTCCTCGACGCCGCCTTCGTCCAGAAGCCATGTCTGATCGACCTGCTGCCCGTCGATGCGGGCATGGACCTCGTGCTGGGCGCCGGCCCCGATCACGCGGGTCTGCGCCTCGCGGCCGCCGGTCAGGAAGAGCAACGCTGCCGCCGTGGCATTGCCGCAGAACGCGGGCGCAAGGGCCTTGCCCTTGCCCACTTGGAAGGCGGCAATGCCGTCGCGGCGGATGATGGCGACCTTGCCGTAGGCCGCGGCGCCCGGGGCATGAGCGGCGCGGCTCAGCGCGGCATAGTCTGAGAACGCGCCCTCGCCGTCCCGCCCGTCCACGACGATGCCGCAGGTATGCGGGCGGTTATCGTGCCGCGTCACAAACGACGCATGAACGCGGACCACTCCGGCGCACCTCCCCAATGCCGCGCAGGACTGCGCGCCGAACGTGGCTAACACATCGCCGAACGCCGCGCTATGAATGCCGACAAAGCTGGAATGGTGGGCGATGCTGGGATTGAACCAGCGACCCCTCCCGTGTGAAGGGAGTGCTCTCCCGCTGAGCTAATCGCCCCCGAAGGGAGGGCGGAAATAGGCGTTGCCGCAGGCGGGTGTCAAGATTCCCGTGCCAGCGGGGGGACAGTTCCGGCCCAATCCTCGGCGTCCTGCCACACCTTGCCGGCCTGCAGCAGCAGGGTCTCTTCAAACGGCCGGGCCACGAACTGAATGCCTATCCCCGAGCCGTTGGCCGCAGAACCGGCCGGGAGGGTGATGGTCGGAAAACCGGTTATGTCGGTCGGGGCGGTGAAGCGGAGGAAGCGGTTTTCCGGGTCCGCTTCGCCGGCCCGGAAGGCGATCTGATCGTTGGTGGGGCTCAGCATCGGCGTGACCGGCGTGACCAGCAGGTCGATGTCGCGGAAGAGGGCGTCCATCCCGGTTTTCAGGGCACGCCGCGTCACCGCGCAGGCAGCGTAGTCGGCGGCCGACAGCTTCAGGCCGTTTTCCAGGAGCTGCGTGAAATAAGGCCCGTAGCCTTCCTTGCGCGCGGGATAAGTGGCCGCATGGCCCATTGCGGCCTCCGCCGAGGTGATATTGAGCCACGAGGCCAGGGCGTTTTGGACAGGCGGCATGGTGACGTCCAGCACGGTCGCGCCGGCGCGCTTCAGTACGGCGAGCGCATGCTTCACCGCAGTCGCAATCTCTGGCGCGACGCCTTCTGTTGCATAGGCGCGGTCGATCCCGAGGCGCAGGCCTTTCACGCCGCGACCGAGCAGCTTCAAATAGTCCGGCACCGGCTCGGCCGAACTGGTCGCATCTCGGGCGTCATGGCCGGCGACGGCGCCCAGCATCGCGGCGGCATCTTCGACCCGCCTTGTCATCGGTCCGACATGGTCCAGGGTTTCGGCGAGCGGGAAGACGCCGGCCCGGCTGACGCGGCCCCAGGTGGGCTTGAGGCCGACGATCCGGTTGGCCTGGCTTGGGAAGCGGATTGAGCCGCCGGTATCGCTGCCAAGGGCTCCGAAGCACAGCCCCGCGGCGACGGCGACGCCGGATCCCGAAGATGACACACCCGTCCACAGGTCCGCGTGCCACGGGTTCACCGGGGCTTCGACATCGGGGTGATGCAGGGCCATCGCGCCTTCGGTCAGCTTGAGCTTGCCGAGTATCACCGCGCCCGCGGCCCGCAGGCGGGCGACGACGGTCGAGTCCATGGTTGCCTTGTGGTCGGCGAACATCGGGATGCCGCCCGTTGTGGGATAGCCGACGGCGTCGCACAGATCCTTCACCGCGATGGGCACGCCGTGCAGCGGCCCGCGATTCTTGCCGGCTTCACCCTCGTGATCGGCACGTTTCGCCTCGGCGAGGGCGTTGTCCTCCATCACGAGGACGTAGGATTTTGTGGTCGGATCGACCCGTTTGATCCGCGCCAGCATCGCCTTGGTCGCCTCGAGCGAACTCAGCTTGCCGCGGGCGATCGCCTTGCCGGTCTCGACCGCACCACGGAACGGAATATCGTCTTTCATGCGGCCATCTCCCACCGTGCAGCGATGCGTGCGACGGCATCCGGCAGTTCGCTGTAGTCGTGCAGCAGTTCGTCGGCGCCGAAGGTCTTCGGATCGAAAGCAGTGTAGCCGAACGTGAAGATCACAAGCGGAATGCCGGCGGCCTTCGCGGTTTCGGCATCGACCTCGCTGTCGCCGATCATGATGGCGCGGCGCGGGTCACCGCCCAGGCGGGCGACCGTCTCGAGCAAATGGCGTGGGTCCGGTTTGCGGACGGGCAACGTATCGGCGCCCACGACCGCGCCGAAGTCGGGGCTCAGGCCCAGGGCATCGAGCAATGCGCGCGACAGGCGTTCAGGCTTGTTGGTGCAGATTCCCAGCCGGTGGCCTTGGGCCTTCAGCGCCGCAATGGCTTCAGGTGCGCCGGGGAAGGGCACGGACTCGTCGGCGATGTGGATCGCGTAGTGGGTGAGAAAGGCATCGAACAGCCCATCGAGTTGCGCGCCCTCGACCGGCGTCCCGGTGAATTCGAAGCCGCGCTCGATCAGCTTGCGGGCGCCGCGCCCGACCATGCTGCGGACTTCGGCGATGGGAACAGGCTTGCGGCCGTGCAGCGCCAGCACGGCGTTCATCGCGCCACAGAGGTCGGGGGCGGTGTCGACCAACGTGCCGTCGAGATCGAAAACCAGGGTCAAAGGCTGCATGTCCCGGTTTAGGCGGGCGCCCATGCGGTCCGCAAGGAGCCCGCTTCTGCTCGATTAACCCCTCCTTTGGGGTAATTGGGGGAAACAATTCGTCAGTATCGGCGTGGCGTTTGCATCGGCTATGCCGCGCTGCACACCAGACAGGCTCCATTTGACCGCCGCACGCCCCCTAGCCGTCATCATCCTGGCCGCCGGCCAGGGCACGCGCATGAAATCGCCGCTGCCCAAGGTGCTGCACCCAATCGCCGGGCGTCCCATGCTGGCCCATGTGTTGGCTGCGGCTGCGGCGCTGGAACCGGAGCGGGTGGTCGTGGTGACCCGGCCCGACGCGGACGAGATCGGCAGGGCCGCTGCGCCCGCTCGCATGGCCGTCCAGACGGAGCAGTTGGGCACCGGCCATGCCGTGCTGGCGGCAAAGGCCGAACTCGCGGGCTTCCATGGCGACGCGCTGATTCTATACGCCGACACCCCGCTGCTGATGCCCAAGACGCTGCGGCGCATCCTCGCCGCGCGGGACGGCGGAGCAGCCGTGGCGGTGCTGGGCTTTCGCCCCGCCGAGCCCGGCGGCTATGGCCGGCTTGTGCTGGGCAATGACGGCGCGCTGCTGAAAATCGTCGAGGCGAAGGACGCTACGACGGCCGAGCGCAAGATCGACTTTTGCAACAGTGGCGTCCTGGCCGCCGATGCACGCACACTGTTCGACGAGTTGTTGCCGCGCGTCGCCCCCAACAACGCCAAGAAGGAATACTATCTGACGGACGTCGTCTCGATCGCCGTATCGCACAAGCTGCGCTGTGCCGCGGTGGAGGCCGACGCCGACGAGGTCCTGGGCATCAACAGCCAGGAGGAACTGGCTCTCGCCGAAGCGGCCTTCCAGCAACGGGCGCGCGCGGCACACATGGCCGCCGGCGTGACGCTGGCCGACCCGGCGACCGTGTATTTCGCCGCCGATACCGAGATCGGTCCGGGCACCTCGGTCGGCCAGAACGTCGTCTTCGGCCCCGGCGTGCGCGTGGCGGGCGGCGTGACCATCAAGCCCTTCTGCCACCTGGAAGGCGTCACCATCGCTTCGGGTGCGATCATCGGCCCCTTCGCACGGCTGCGGCCGGGCAGCGAGATCGGCGAGGACGTGCATATCGGCAATTTCGTCGAGACCAAGGCCGCTAGGATCGACCGCGGCGCGAAGGCCAACCACCTGACTTATCTGGGCGATGTCTCGGTCGGCGCGGAAGCCAACATCGGGGCCGGCACGATCACCTGCAACTATGATGGTTTCTTCAAGTACCGCACCGAGATCGGCGCCGGTGCGTTCATCGGCTCCAACAGCGCGCTGGTGGCCCCTGTCAGCGTCGGCGAGAACGCCAATGTCGGCGCGGGTTCGGTCATCACGAAGAACGTCGCCGCAGACTCTCTGGCGATCGAGCGCAGTCCGCAGATCGAGAAGGTGGGCTGGGCACTGAAATTCCGGACACTGATGCGGGCGCGCAAGGCGAAGAAGGACTGAAGGCATGTGCGGCATCGTCGGGATCATCGGGAACGAGGAGGCGGCACCGCTGATCGTCGAGGCGTTGCGGCGGCTGGAATATCGCGGCTACGACTCGGCCGGCGTCGCAACGCTGCATGACGGGCGCATCGACCGCCGCCGCAGTCCCGGCAAGCTGCGCAACCTTGCGGGCGTTCTGAGCGCCGACCCGCTGCCCGGGATCATCGGCATCGGCCACACGCGGTGGGCGACGCATGGCGCGGTCAACGAGGCGAATGCGCATCCGCACGCCTCCGACAGCGTGGCGGTGGTCCATAACGGCATTATCGAGAATTTCCGCGACCTGCGCGACGAGTTGACCCGGAAGGGGCATGTGTTCGCGACCGAGACCGACACCGAAGTCACCGTCCATCTCGTCACGGAATTCCTTCGGCAAGGCATGACGCCAGTCGCGGCCGCGCAGGCGGCGGTCAAACGCTTCGAGGGCGCCTTCGCGCTGGTGATGATGTTCCGCGGCCACGACGATCTGCTGATCGGCGCGCGGTGCCTCAGCCCGCTTGCCATCGGTTATGGCGAGGGCGAGATGTTCTTCGGCTCGGACGCCTTTGCCCTCGCGCCCTTCACCAACCGTGTCACCTATCTGGACGATGGCGACCTCGCCGTTCTGCGCCGGGGCAGCGCGACGATCTACGACGCCGGCGATGCCGTGGTGGAACGGCCGGTTGTGCTGACGCAGGCCGGAGCGGCGCTGGTCGACAAGGGCAACCACCATCACTTCATGGCGAAGGAGATCTACGAGCAGCCGGAGGTGCTGGGCCACACGGTACACGCCTATGTTAACGCGGTGACCGAAAGCGTTGTCCTGCCGAATGCGACGATCGATTGGGCGACGGTGACGCGCCTGACGATGGTGGCCTGCGGTACCGCATCGCTGGCGACGCAGGTCGCGCAATACTGGTTCGAGAAGCTGGCGAAGCTGCCCTCAGGCACAGATATCGCGTCGGAATTCCGCTATCGCGACACCGTGCTTCTGCCTGGCGGCCTGTCGCTGTTCGTTTCGCAGTCCGGCGAGACGGCCGACACGCTGGCGGCGCTGAAGCATGCGCGCAGCGCAGGGCAGCGTGTCGCTTCGATCGTGAATGTCGCAGGCTCGTCGATCGCGCGCGACAGCGAGGCGGTCTATCCCACCCACGCCGGCCCCGAGATCGGCGTCGCTTCGACCAAGGCCTTCACCTGCCAGCTGGGCGTTCTGGCGACGCTCGCGATCAATGCGGGCAAGGCGCGTGGCACGCTGAGCCGCGATGCGGAAATCCGCCTGACCCGGCATCTGCTCGAGATGCCCCGCCTTATCGGCGAAGCGCTGAAGCAGGAGGAGATCATCTCCGCCATCGGCAAGGAGCTGGCCAAGGCCCGCGACGTGCTCTTTATCGGCCGCGGGCTCAACTATCCCATCGCCATGGAAGGCGCCCTGAAGCTGAAGGAGATCAGCTATATCCACGCCGAGGGTTATGCCGCGGGCGAGCTGAAGCACGGGCCGATCGCGCTGATCGACGAGAATGTGCCGGTCGTGGTGATCGCGCCGCATGACGCGCTGTTCGAGAAGACCATCTCCAACATGCAGGAGGTGATGGCGCGCGGCGGAAAGGTGCTGCTGATCTCCGACAAAAAAGGCCACGAACTGTCGGGCGACGGCGTCTGGATGCGCATCGAGATCCCCGAATGCGATCCGATCTTTGCGCCGATCCTCGCGGCGATTCCGGTTCAGCTGCTGGCCTATTATACGGCGGTCGCCAAAGGCACCGATGTCGACCAGCCGCGCAATCTCGCGAAAAGCGTGACGGTGGAGTAAGGCCGTGGCGGGCGGGCAGAGCGATACCCGGTCGTTCCTGTTGATTTCGGCGGGGCTCCCGCTCGCCTGTGTGCTTGTCCCGATCGCCTTCGAGTATGCCGCCGGCCAGATCATGGACTGGGCGGCCGGGATTCAGCTCCAATTGTTCAGCGCAGTCGCACTACCTCTCTTGTGGCTGGGCCAGGCGGGGTGGGGCTTCTGGCGCCATGGGCGTGCGGCGTGGCCGGCTTTGTTCGGACTGCCGCTGGCCGCCTTCTGGCCGGTCTTCGCAGCGGTGATGTTTCGCTATCCCGTCCACGGGCCGTGATGGCGCTTGGGCGGGCGGTTTAAACCTCGTAGTGTCGGACTCATCGTGCGTCCTTCGCGACGCGATGCTTCGCATCGCTCCTTAGGATGAGGGCCAGGGAAGAGTCTGCGCGGTCGGGCTCTGGTTGAGACGGTAGCCGGGCTTCCCGGCCGTTCAACATTTCCCCTCTTCCTCATCCCTGAGGAGCGGCGCTCAGCGCCGTGTCGCGAAGGACGCACAGACCACGCAGCCCTACGTTCAGGAGCCCAATGCCCAACCCCACCGCCGACGACCGCAAGCGTGCAGCCGCCCTGAAGGCGCTGGACCTGATTCAGCCCGGCATGATCGTCGGGCTCGGGACCGGTTCTACGGCGGCGCATTTCGTGAGGGCGCTGGGCGAGAAAGTGCGGGGCGGACTTCAGATTACGGGGGTGCCCACCAGCGCCTCGGCGCATGCCTTGGCCGTGGATGCGGGCATTCCGCTCACGAACGTCGACGATGCGCCGCGCATCGATATCACGGTCGACGGCGCGGATGAGGCCGATCGCCAGTTCCGGCTCATCAAGGGCGCGGGGGCTGCGCATCTGCGCGAGAAGATCGTCGCCGCAGCATCGAACCGCATGGTCGCGATCATGGACGATTCGAAGCTGGTGGATGCCCTCGGCCGCTTTCCCCTGTCGGTGGAGATCGTGCCCTTCGCCCACAAGACGACGATGCGGCGTATTGCGGAGGCGGCGGCGCAGGCCGGCTGCCAGGGCAATTTTACGCGCCTGCGGGGCGGCGACGCACACCCGGCCGTGACCGACAACGGCAATCTGGTGGCCGATCTCGACTGTGAATTGATCCCCGATCCCGATGCACTGGCAGCGTCGCTGTCGGCGATCCCCGGCCTGGTGGAGCACGGCCTGTTCATCGGTCTCTGCTCCATGCTGATCGTCGGCCGGGCCGACGGTGCGGACGTGATCGAGGCCGCCCAGCGGTCCGAGCAGGGTGGGTAGGGGCGTGGCGTAACGCCGCCGGCGTCGCTACATCGTTCCTCATGGCATCCTTCGACTACGACCTCTTCACCATCGGCGCGGGCTCGGGCGGCGTGCGTGCGACACGCATCGCGGCAGGGTTCGGCGCGAAAGCTGCCGTCGCCGAGGAGTACCGGGCCGGCGGCACCTGCGTCATTCGCGGCTGCGTGCCGAAGAAGCTGCTCGTCTATGGCAGCCGCATCGGATTCGACATCGAGGATGCCCGCGGGTTCGGCTGGTCGCAGCCCGAGACCTCGCATGACTGGAGCGCGCTGATCCGGGCCAAGGATCAGGAGATTGCGCGCCTGGAAGGCATGTACCGCAAGGGCCTGGACGGCGCAGGTGCCACGATCATCGACGATCGCGCCGAACTCGTCGGGCCGCACGAGGTACGCCTGAAGAAGGAAGGCAAGATCGTAACCGCAAAGACCATTCTCCTCGCCGTCGGCGCTTCCCCGCACATGCCGCCTGGCGTGGCCGGCACCGAGCACGCCATCACCTCGAACGAAGCATTCCACCTGCGCGATCGGCCCGGCCACATCGTGATCGTGGGGGCGGGCTATATCGCGTTGGAGTTTGCCTGCATCTTTCGCGGCTACGGCTCGGACGTGACGCTCGTTCACTACGGCCCCGAGATTCTGCGTGGTTTCGACCGCGAAGGCGCGGCGCACCTGCATCATGAAATGGCGAAGCGGGGTATCCGCTTCATCATGGACGCGAGCGTCGTCGGCATCCGTCTGGAAGGCCGCACGCGGGACATTGGCCTGTCCACGGGTGAAATGGTCCAGGCCGACCAGATCATGTTCGCAACCGGCCGCTGGCCGAACACCAAAGGACTAGGGCTGGAGGCCGCCGGCCTCGCCTGCAACGACAAGGGGGCGATCCCTGTCGACAGGTTCAGCCAGACATCCGTGCCGCACATCTATGCCGTGGGCGACGTGACCGACCGCGCGAACCTGACGCCTGTTGCGATCCGCGAGGGCCATGCCTTCGCCGAGACGGTCTTCAACGACAATCCCATCGCGGTCGATCACGACGACATCCCGACAGCGATTTTCACGACGCCTGAATTCGCTTCGGTGGGTCTAACCGAGGAGAAGGCGCGGCATACCTATCCCGACATCCATATCTACAAGGCGCGATACCGTCCCATGCGCGCGACCATATCGGGCCGCGACGAGCAGACGCTGATGAAGCTGATCGTCGACGGTGCCACACAGCGCGTGCTCGGCGTGCATATGGTCGGCGCCGATGCAGGCGAGATCATCCAGATGGCGGCGATCCCGGTGAAGATGAAATGCACGAAGGCCGACTTTGATTCGGTGATCGCCTTGCACCCTTCGGCGGCCGAGGAATTTGTGTTGATGCGGACACGGGCTACCTAGAACCGGCACCGCAATCGCGCGGTGAACGAGCCGACACAGAGTGTGATTGCATTGCGGAACTGTGCGTGGTCATGCACGTTTCCTTGAGCGCGCGGGGAACCGCACCCAAGGAGATTCCCTATGACTCGCTCGAAACTCGCCGCTGCAGCGGCTGTTCTGCTTTCCACCGCCGCTTTCTCGGCGCCCGCCATGGCTGATCCGGCCGGCGCCGGCGTGAAGGTCGGCACGCTTACCTGCAACGTTGCCGGTGGCGTCGGCTTCATCTTCGGGTCCTCGAAGGACCTCGCCTGCACCTACTCGCCGTATAAGGGTTCCGAAGACCACTACTACGGTTCCGTCGACAAGTTTGGTGTCGACATCGGCTATACCGAGAAGAGCACGATCGTCTGGACCGTCTTCGCCCCGACCGACAATGTTGGTGACGGCGCGCTCGCCGGCTCCTATGGCGGTATCACCGCCGGAGCGACCATCGGTGTCGGCCTTGGCGCCAACGTGCTGATCGGCGGGCTCCACGACTCCATCGCCCTTCAGCCTGTGAGCGTCGAAGGCACATCAGGCGGCCTCAACGTCGCGGCCGGCATCGCGTCGATCACACTGAAGTCGGCGCCGCCCGCGTAAGGCCTCGCGGAACGCGTCATGAAGGCGCCGCCGGTCGCTCCGGCGGCGCCTTTGCGCGTCAGGCTGCCAGTTTCGGCCCGGGCTTGAATGTAACGTTCATGTGGGTCGGCCCGGCGATGAAGTTGGACTGGAGCCAATTCACATCGCCGGCGACCTCCATTCCGTGCATACGGTTCAGCACCTCGACCAGCACGGCGTCGATCTCGATCCGCGCGATATGCTGGCCGAGGCAGTTGTGAGGTCCGTTGCCGAAGGCAATGTGCTCATTGGGTGTGCGCGCCAGATCGAGCGTGTCTGCGTGCTCGAACTTCGCCGCATCCCGATTGGCCGAACCGAACAGCATCACGACCTTGTCGCCTTCCTTGATCTGCTGGCTTTGCAGGACGACATCATGCTTGGCGGTGCGTCGCATGTAGATGACCGGTGTCGTCCAGCGCAGCAGTTCCTCGCGGGCGGCCGGCAGGCGATTGGGCAGGTCCGCTTTCAGCCAAGCCAACTTCTCCGGCTCCTGGAGCATCGCAAGCAGGCCGGCCGAGAGCAGGTTGCGCGTCGTGTCGCCGCCTGCGTCGACCAGTAGCAGGAAGAACAGCAGGAACTCCATGTCGGCGAGCTTGTGGCCGTCGACCTCGGCCTGGAGCAGCTTGGTGGCCAGATCGTCCTTTGGCCGTGCGCGCTTCTCGGCGATGACGCCGGAGCCATACTCGAACATCTTCATCACCGCCGCCGCCCCTTCTCCGGGCTTCTGTGCTTCGGGCGAGGTGTGGATGATCTCGGTCAGCTTGTAGAGCTCGCGCCCGTCATCCAGCGGCAGGCCCATCAGCTCCGCGATGACGTAGGATGGCATCTCGCCCGCGACCTGGGTGACGAAGTCGCATTCGCCGCGCTCGATGACCTCGTTCACGATCTGACGCGCCAGCTGTTGCATGCGGGGAATGCGGCCCGCGGTCGGGGCCGGCAGGAATTCCCTTTCCAGCACATTGGGATCCTAAGCTTAGAATTCCACGTGGACAAGTTGTCGCGG